>Ga0335078_10000212_pt1 | contig 95083 bp, 64 predicted proteins | sample Lox_Sample_32_FD_206711 | JGI IMG/M metagenome (GOLD analysis project Ga0335078, IMG submission 206711) | Soil microbial communities from Loxahatchee National Wildlife Refuge, Florida, United States - Lox_Sample_3.2 | ecosystem: Environmental > Terrestrial > Soil > Wetlands | place: USA... | reverse complement strand
GTGGAATCAGCATTGGCAACTGGTTTGTCCTGGAAGGTTATTTCTGGCGATTCGGAGGACTCAGCCAATCGCAAACCGAAGTGGAACTCCTGTTTGACGATCTGCTGGGACCAACCCACGCCCGCGAGTTTCTCTATACCTGGCGGCAGAATTTCATGTCCGAGGCTGACGTGCATCGCATCAAGCAGGATGGGTTCAACACCATCCGGATTCCGCTCCACACCAAGTACTTCAAGAGCGATGACGATGAGGGCTTCAAACTCATCGATCAGCTGAACACCTGGTGCCGCAAGGAGCACCTCTACGTGATCCTGATGCTCGAGTCCGGGATCGGCGGGTTTACCGGTGAGGCTAGTGACGATGGCCCGGGATATCCGTGGTTGCTGAAGGACGCGGGCATGCAGGCGTTCGTCAACGACGCCTGGCAACGCGTGGCGAACCACTATAAAGATGAACCCATCATTCTCGGCTACGATCTGCTGAATGAGCCCTTGCTGTGGTCTGGATTTCTGGACATGGAGAGTCTCATCGAGCCGGAGTACCGTCGTGTGACCGAGGCCATTCGTAAGGTCGACACGAATCACATGATTATTCTGCAGCCGCCCCTGGGGCGGTTTAGTGCATTCGGCAAGCCTTTTGACGGCAACACAGTTTACAGCTTCCATAGCTACAGCGCTACGCCGGGACTGGAGTTTCTTCAGCAATACCTTGACTTCCGCTCCAAGTATCAGGTGCCGATATTTTTCTCCGAGATCTACACCGAAAGGACGCCGGAGTGGGTCATTGCTCACGTTAATCTGGCGGAGCAATACAACATTGGCTGGATGATCTGGCCCTACAAGAAAATGGCCGGTGACACGACGGGGGCGTATACCTTCCCTTCGCCGGCTGATTGGGGAAAAATCATCACCTTTGCCCATCAGCCGCGGGATGACCGCGCGGTAAGAGACAGAAACTTTCTGCGGCCTCCGCAGAAAGACACGGACGCGATGTTTGCGGAGATTCTGGAGAACGAGAAGAATGCGCACGTCATCGTGCATCCGGAGTATTTCGATCTCCCGGGTATAGCTGCGCACTGATGCAAAGTTTGAGATCGCGAAAGTTGTGGGAGGAACTACAGTGAGCCAAGCTCGAAAAAGCAAGACGTCGGTTGTATGGGGAACTGTTCTCGCGCTGCTGTTGCTTGCCGCCGCGCGGTCACTCTGCGCCCAAACGCCTTCAACTCCGCCACCTACATCCGGACCTGGTCAGTCTCCTCACATCGGGGGTAACAGTTTCGAAGCACCAAAAGATGTTGTCTACCTGCCCACGCGGCCACCGGAAGACACGCGCGCCAACATGTATTTCGGCGACTGGCACGACTCTGAACCGCGCGCCATGTTCGGCTCTCTGGTGGTGCGCGACATTCTCCTTCCCGGGGACAATCTCAGCCCGCCGTTTCCCGGCCACGTCCTGGAGCATGCAAAGTTTCTCTCCTACGGCAGACTGGAAGCCGGAGAGCGTACCGTACCCTCGACCCTGAGAGGGATACAGATTTTCTTCTATGTGCAAGAAGGAATGGGTGAGGTGTCAGCTGGCGGCAGGACTGAGCCGCTCCACAAAGGCAGCGCCCTGCTTGTGCCGGAGGGACTTGAGTTTACGCTACACAATACCGGAGAGACTCAATTCGCGGCTTATATGATCGGAGACCCCACATTTGCGGGATTCCAGCCCCTCCCATCCTTCGCCGTCAAGGACGAAGCGTTGCTCCCGCACAGCAAGCCAGCGGTTGAGTCGCCGTTTACCAACCCGGGAGCGGGCGGCCACTGGGCACACATCACGCACGGCTTCTTCAACAACCGGAACGGCCTCGCTTCGGTAGGGGCTATCATCACCGTCGAAATCCTTCCCATGCAACTTGGCGAACCGCACCCGCACTTTCCCGGGCATGAAGAAATCTGGTGCGAAATTGAGGGCAAGAGCCTCGCGTTCTATGGCTCTCAGCTACGTATGCAGTATCCCGGTCAGGCGTACATGCTGCGTCCGGATAATCTCACGACCCACTCCAACATTAATTTCGGAGAACCCGGCGTCGACAAGCCGATCAAGTTCCTGTGGTTCAGCACCAGCACCAAAGTATCGACAACGCCGCACTGAACCTCATGAATCGCTCAAGAGGAGAATCTATGACTGGCAAACTGATCATGGCCGTTCTACTTGCGGGGACTGTATTCTTCCCCCTTGCACAGGCACAAGAGTTACAGGTGGGTAGCAACGCCTACGTCGACATGTATTTTGCAGACTGGCATACATCCAAGGCTCAAACCATGGGCCCTGTGTCGGAGTACGCCGTCTTCACCAAGGGTGATGCGATGAAGCCCAGCGCCAAGGGCGCCATCCTGCGTTACGCCGACGCTTATGTTTACGCCACGCTGGCCGCCGGGGCGTCGTCCCCACCCGTTACTCTTTCGGGGAAGCAGCGTGTCTATTACTTCACTTCCGGCACGGGCACGATTTCGGCCGCTGGCGACTCCATTCCAGTCTCGGTCAATATCGCGGTGCTGGTTCCGGCCAACCTCCCCTTCACCCTCAAGAACACAGGGAAAGATCCCCTGGCAGCCTACGTTATTACCGAACCTGTTCCCGCTGGTTTCCAGCCCCGAAGCAAGCTGGTGGTCAGGGACGAGAGCTCAACTCCGATCAGCACCGCCGAGCAAGAGTGGTCGCGCATCGTCAAGCCGTTGTTCACGGCGGATAACGGCTTGGCCACGATCTCCTACGTTGAGACGGTTGCTCTCGATGCTCTCACCATTACCCGCCCGTTCACGGGTACCCTGCCAAACACCGAGCATTTGTGGATGGAGCTCTCCGGCACCAGCATCGCCTTCATCGGGCCGTACCTGCGGCGGCAGACTCCGGGCACGGCCTATGAGCATCCGCCGGACAATCTGGCTCCCACCGCTAACGTCGACTACTCGGAAGACAGTCCAGTCAAATTCCTACTGGTAGCGACTGACGGTAAATAGACTCAGCTACATCATCGAGGAAGGGAAGGCCGGTTTGAGCTCCTATGAATAGTATGATCATAAGACTATACAATCCGCCGCTGTATACAAAAAGGTGTCTCATCTCCGAAAGAGGCTGGCCGAACGGGGTATGGGAAATCGGCAAGACTTTCCTTTGCGTACCCAAGGCGGGCTCCAGCAATGGGGCTTCCAGTGCGCCTTTTCGCATGGTAAAGAGCACAGGAATGGCTATGCTGCAGTGCACGCAAACCTTTGCGAAGCAAGCCGAAAACGCTTTTAAATGCTTCTAGATTCGGGAGTGGGTTCCGCGCCTGGGCCGGCGAGCGGTTTCGTACTATTTCGCTTGTGGGATTGCCAAAAAAGGGTATCTTCGCACTATTCACTTGTGTGATTGTTAGTATTGTAGTACGAATATGGATCGAAACATCACGGCAATCGTTGGGGGAGGTTTTCTATGAAACTTCGCTATTCCCGTCTCGTAGGTTTCTGTTTGATCGCACTGCTGGCTACCGTCCAAATGTGGGCCGATGTGACTGGCTCCATCCAAGGTTATGTGCGTGACAAGTCCGGCGCAGTGATTCCGAACGCATCTGTGACCGCTATTCAGGCGGCCACCGGCTATACCCGCACGGTCACTGCTGATTCGTCCGGCTCGTACACCTTTCTTGCTCTCCCTCCGGGGCGTTACCGTTTGACTGCGGCAGTCCCCAATTTCGAGCACGGAGTCATTGAGAACGTCGAGCTCAACGTCAACGACGCTCTGCATTTCGATTTCACCCTCCAAGTCGGCAACGTGACCGAGACGGTTTCTGTCGATGCGAGCGCTCTGCAGGTGCAGACCACGAATTCGGCGCTGGGTACGACGATTCAGACGAATCAGATTCTGGCCATGCCGCTTAACGGCCGTTCCTTCCTCGACCTGCTCTCCCTTCAGGCCGGCGTATCTCCCTCGAATACAAACAGCGGCTATAACGACCGCTCTCCTGCTTCCGGTCTCTATAACTCCGCGGGAAATGTATCAACCGACGGTCAGCCGGAATACGCCAACGCGTTTCTGGTAAACGGCGCCGAAGTCAACGAGACCAAGAATATGGGCGCTGGCTTAATTCCAAACGCGGACTCAGTTGCTGAGTTTCGCCTGCTCACCAACAGCTTCAGCTCGGAGTATGGCAAGTTTACCGGCGCGGTTATGAACACTGTGACTAAGTCCGGCACCAATAGCCTTCATGGAACTCTGTTCGAGTTCTATCGGAACCAAGGGCTGGATGCCTTCAACTACTTTGACACCAGCAAGGCCGAGTTAAAGCGCAATCAGTTCGGCGGTGTTCTTGGTGGTCCGGTGTGGAAGGATAAGATCTTTTTCTTTACCGATTATCAGGGGACGCGTCAGGTAGCTGGAGCCAGTACGGGAAACCTGTTGGTTCTAAGCAATGACGAACGCAACGGCATTTTTCCGGACAGCGCGCTTGGCCAAGTCATCCAGGGCACCGCCTGGGCGCAAACCTTGATGAACCGCGGCGGCGGAACGATCATTCCCGGGACCACAACGTATAGCCAGCTCGGTACTGCAGTGACGACCACGGATCCAAGTAGCGGCGCTACCGTGCCCGGCCGCAACATCTCCGCTTATATCGATCCGGTTACTAAGTTAACGTTATCGCAGATTCCGGTGGCCAATGTGGGAGTCGGCACCTACTCTGACGCCAGCCACAAGGGATCGATCATCGATACCAACATGAGCCAGCGCATCGACTTTGTGAATCACATGACCGGTGACTGGTCGTTCTACTATCACTACGACGATGCGACCGCGATCCAGCCCGTCCCCGATCAGCAGTATTTCGGAATCCCGTCGATCGGCTATCCGGTCAAGGTACCCTCCCGCAATCAACTGTTCTCGATGAGTCAGACGAAAACCATCGGTCCTACCGCCGTCAACGTCTTTCGCCTGCAGTTCTTCCGTACGGCGGTTCGCACCGCGCAGCCGGATACCCCGCCGATCTCTTCTTATTCCATATACGGTTTCAATACGGATCCCGCGACCGGTGGCTTGATCAATACCGGAACGCCGGGATACCCGTCGTCGCTGCCGGCGCTCTTCTTCAACAGCTTTGCGGTCGGCAATAACTGGTTGAATCTCTATCAGCCTGACACCACCTACGGCATCGGCGACACTTTCAGCAAAACGATTGGAAATCATTCCCTCAGCTTTGGGGGTGACTTACGGTACTATCGGCTGAACGCTCGCAACGAATGCGGCCCCAACGGGTATTTTCAATTCACCGGCAATCAGGTCGGCGCGGATGTTTCCGATTACTATTTCGGGGCTCCGGGATCGTTCGTCCAATGCTCCGTCCAGTACCTCGATAACCGTACCCATTACATCGGGCTTTTCGGCCAGGATTCCTGGAAGATGCGTTCTAACCTCACTCTTAACTATGGACTGCGCTGGGACATCGCCAGGCCGTGGAACGACGTCTACGGTCGTCTGACCACACCGGTCCCGGGAGAGCAGTCTGTCAAGTTCCCCAACTCCCCTCCAGGCAACGTGGTTCCGGGAGATCCGGGAGTTCCGAGCACCATCTCTCCCACCCAGTACAACAACTTCGGCCCTCGTATTGGTATCGCCTACGCGCCTTCAGGCGGTATCTGGGGCGAGAACAAGACCAGCATTCGTGCGGCGTACGGTATCTACTACCTGGGCGTCGCGGACAACGGCAACTTCGGTATTCTCGGTGATGCTCCCTGGGGACTCTACTGGGCGTCGCCACAACCGACGGAGTTCGCAAGTCCCTACGTCACCCGCGAAACCGGAATATCCCAGGGACAGCACTTTCCCTTTACCTATCCGACGGGTCCTGGGCCTTTTCCGAACTTTCAGTTCGGATCACTCATGCCTCTGTACGTGCCGGGCTACTACAACCACAACCAGACCCAAATGGCTGAACACTATAACCTCTCCATTCAGCGGCAGCTCGACGAAGCAACGGTCCTAACCATCGGATACGTGGGGACGCAGGGACACCACATTCAGCATGGCGAAGACATCCTCTATGGAAGTGCATCGCTGTGCGAGTCGCTTCCCGGTTGCGGACCAGGTGGCGAGGGTGGGGTCTACCAGCTCAATGGCAAAACTTACTACGGCAGCTTTACGGGGTTGATCGATAACCAGACCATCAGTGCGAACTATCACAATTCCAATGGCGGGCCGGTGGTGGCCTTCGCTTCAGCGACCTGGCTGCAGAACTCGGGAAACTCGAACTACAACTCGCTGCAAGCGTCGGTGGAGCGCCGGGCTCGAGACGTAACGTTCCTGGCCAGCTATACCTATGCGAAGTCGTTGGATGACGTATCTGCCCACTGGGATCCTCGCGACCCGGCTCGCGCCTACGGCCCCTCGACGTTCGACATGCGGCATAACCTGGTACTGAGCTATAACTGGAATGTTCCGTTTGATCGGTGGTTCGGCGCGCGCCGCATTACTGAAGGATGGCACATCACCGGCATCAGCCGCTTCAACACTGGCGTGCCGATAAGCTTGCAGAGTGGCGGCGACTATGCTCTGACCAATATCGGGCTCGACTATCCCAACCAGGTTGGTTCGATCCAAAAGCTGAATCCGCATACCCAGTTGCCGAATGGCGTACGAGATTACTTCAATACATCGGCGTTCGCCAGTAACCTCAGCTGCGGCTACGAAGTTTGTGGCGTGACCGGCAGCGCGAAGCAGTACCTATTCAACGGGCCGGGACAGGTCAATACGGATGCGGGCGTGGAAAAAGACACGAAAATCAACGAGAGAATGTCACTCAACTTCCGCATCGAGATGTTCAACATCTTCAACCATCCCAACTTCCTGGCGAGCTCTGTGGTAGGCAACGCTGGGAGCAGCCAGTTTGGTCAGGTTACCAACACAGCGCCAGGTCGTATCGGTCAGCTAAGCGGCAAGTTTATCTTCTAAATCAACTCCGCGGCGAGCGATCGTTTCGGCCAATCTTTGGGGGATGCGGACAACCGCATCCCCTAGATTTTTGTGTAGGCGCAGTCCATTCTGCAGTTTCGCGTGGCTCAACTGCTCAGGGCAGGATGCGAATCTGCCCCATACTTCCGCTTTAACGATCCCGCACGAGCGAGGAGGCCCGCGCCTGCAGCAACTTGCCTGTGCGCCGGGCAGAGGCCGACCGTATGACGACGATTTCCTGTTCCCTCATCGATCAGCCTTCGCGGACCTGCGCAAGCAGAGCACCAGGATTCCTGCAATCAAGAGAGTGGCGAGCAGGCAGAGCAGGCCGGAAGTGAAGTTGCCGCTGCGGGTCACCAGATAGCCCACCAGGAATGGTCCCGCAAATCCCCCCAGGTTTCCCAGGGAATTGATCATGCCGATGGCGACGGCGGCTGCAGACTCGCCCAACATGATGGTGGGAAGCGGCCAAAAACAGGGCTGGTAGCCATAAATACAGCCGGCAAAAAGGGTGAAGAATCCCAGCTGCATCCACAGGTGGGAGCTAAAAATGATGGCGAAAAACAACGCCGCGGAGGCCAGGAAAAGAGGTCCGGCAGCGTGCCAGCGCCGCTCCCCGGTGTGATCCGAATGCCAGCCGTTTAATAAGGTCGCAGCCAGGGCTGCAAGATAGGGAAGTGTGACCAGCAACGTTACCGACGCAGTGGAGAATCCTGAAGCACGTTTTAATATGGTGGGCAGCCAAAGGCTGAACCCGTAGATCCCGGTGGCGCCGAGAAAGTAGATTAGCGTCAGCAGGATAACTTCTCTTTGTCGCAGGGCCTGTGCCATGGTGTAGGAGCGCACGGCGACTTTTTCTCTGTGCTCGCGATTCAGTTCGCTCGTGATCCAGTCGCGTTCTTCGGGCGGCAGCCAGACCGCCTGGCTGGGCCAATCCGTGAGATAGAAGAACGTGATGATTCCGAGAATCACGGCTGGAACGCCCTCCAGAATGAACAGCCAGCGCCAGCCTTCGAGCCCATACCAATGCAGGCGCAGAATCCGCCCTGCCAGGGGCGAACCCACCAGGTTCGAGAGCGGCTGAGCGGCCATAAAAGAGGCTACTGCCTTCGCCAGATCGCGACGGCAGAACCAGTGCGTGAGATATACGATCACGCCCGGAAAGAAACCGGCCTCGGCGGCTCCGAGCAGAAATCTGGCGGCATAAAACTGGCGGGAGGTGTGGACGAACCCGACCAGCACGGTAACGGTTCCCCACGAGATCATGATGCGGGCCAGCCAACGCCGCGCACTCCAACGCTCCACGATCAATGCTCCGGGGATTTCCAGCAGAACGTAGCCGATGAAAAAGATTCCCGCACCCAGCCCGAATACCTGGTCACTGAACCCAAGATCGTGAGACATCTCCAGCGCCGCGTAGGCGACGTTTACCCGGTCGAGGAAGGCAACCACGTAGACCAGCCATAGGAAGGGAAGGAGACGAAGCGCAATCCTGCGCCTGGTGCTGTGCTCGAGGGCCGACGCCGATGGGAGACCCATTACGCTTCCGCCACTACCGATATTTCGTCTGCGATGGCATCCCCCACATCGCGGGTACTAGCCTTGCCGCCGAGATCGGGAGTACAGTCGCCCGGCCGGGCCAAAACGGCGGCGATGGCTTTCTCCACGGCTCGTGCAGCTTTGTCTTGGCCGAGATGCTGCAACATCATGGCTCCCGACCAGACTTGCGCGACCGGGTTGGCGATACCTTTTCCAGCGATGTCCGGAGCAGAGCCGTGCACTGGCTCGAACATGGAGGGATACTCACGCTCTGGATTGAGGTTGGCCGCCGGCGCCAGGCCGATAGACCCGACCACGGCGGCGGCCAGGTCGGACAAGATGTCTCCGAACAGGTTCGAAGCCACGACCACATCGAACCAGTCGGGATGCTTCACGAAGTGAGCCGTGAGAATGTCGATGTGATATTGGTCCGTGCGGACATCGGGGAAAGTCTGTGCCATCAGCGAAAAACGCTCATCCCAGAAGGGCATGGTATGGATGATCCCATTGGATTTGGTAGCTGAGGTGACGTGCTGCTTGCGGCTTCGCGCCAGGTCGAAGGCGTAACGCATGATGCGGTCACACCCGCGCCGGGTAAAAACCGTCTCCTGAATGGCCAATTCGGCGTCGCTATGGCGGTAGAGACGACCGCCTACTTCGGAGTATTCCCCTTCGTTGTTCTCGCGCACGATGCAAAGGTCGATTTCCCCGGGAGGAAAATTCTTGATCGGCGATTCGATGCCGCGCAGCAGGCGCACCGGCCGCAGATTCACGTATTGCTGAAACGCCCGCCGGATCGGGATCAACAACCCCCATAGGGAGACGTGATCCGGGACACCGGGGTATCCCACAGCGCCCAGGTAAATAGCATCGAAGAGGCGTAACTGATCGAGACCATCCCCGGGCATCATCTGCCCGGTTTTGAGGTAGGTCTGGCAACTCCAATCAAAATGTTGCCAGGAAAAGGCTATGCCGTAACAACGTGCGGCGGCTTCGAGAACGCGAAGACCCTCCGGCACGACCTCGCGGCCTATGCCGTCCCCCTCGATCACTGCGATCTTGTAACGATTCATTACGCTTCACCGTTGTCGTAATCGGCGGTTAGAATTGGAAAGGACACGCCTCGAGACGTGCCGTAAACTTCTACGAAGATAGTACGGCGCGGCTGAAGCCGCGCCCTTTCAAATCCTACTTAGCCGGATAGCGCTTGCTCTTCTGGGTTCGGGAATTGAAGACCTCAAAGCTGCCGTCCGGCCAGGCGGTCAATTGGAGATAGTGACCTTCGTCCGGGCCCCCGGGATTGGCGATGAATTCTGGCGCTACATTGTGCGCGGCGCCACCCTCCTCCGAGAAGTGCAGTTGCCAAAGATCCACAAGCCGAGGTGACTTTTCAATAATGTCCCACGCGGCAGGGGTTCCTCCCTTTTTGGCCCCGTTGTCCATGATCGCTACGCGGGGAGCGATCGCGTTCAGAAATGCCGGGCTGTTGCTCTGGAACCAGCCGTGATGCGAGACAATATAAATGTCGATCATGCCCAGCTTGTTTTTCGGGCACACCAACTCCATTTCCTTATCCCGGGTCAGATCGCCCAGGTCCAGAATTCTAAGCTTGCCGAAGGCGATAAGAGTTCCCAGCGAACGTCCATTCTCGGTCTGGTCAGCAGGGTATGACTCGGAGTTCACGCAGCTCGCGTTGGCTTGTCCACCTCCGGGCAGGGCATCACCAATGACAGCGCCATCCGAACTGATGACGGTCGTGTGGATTCCCTGGACCGGAAGGCTGTCCCCGGGCTTCATAGTCAGGCGACTGAATTTGTTTGCTGCCAGTAGTAGCTGATAGGCCTGCCAGCCCTGCACCGTCATCGCATCGGTAGTCTCGCGATTATCGCCGTGGTCGAGGACGGTTCCGATTGGAATCCGAGCGGCCAGTTGCGGCAGGCCGCCGACGTGATCGGTATGAAAATGAGTGATGAGCACGTAATCAATTTTGCTGACGCCGGCCTTCTTCGCCACGGCGACAATGCGATCCGCGTCCCGCCCATCGTTTCCGGGCCAGCCCGTATCGATGAGCAGCGACTGCCCCGCTGGCGTGAGGAACAAAGTTGACTGCCCTCCCTCAACATCGACAAAGAATATCTGCAGGGTCTTCCGCACCTTTGCCACGGAATTGGCGGAGGGGAAGAAACACAGCGTCAGCGCCAACGCTGGCAGGGCTTTTCGAATTCGCACAGATGGCGACGTGAGATGCATGTTTTAGCCTTGAACAGGAATGCAGAGCACCGAGATCATCTTCTACTCTGGGTTTTTCGTCAAGAAGGGCGCTTGAGATTCATTAAGGCCGAATTGAACTACGGGTAGACCGCATCACCGAGCCCGATTTCGGGACGACTAACGCCTCATCGCCCCGAAATGGCCAGCACGAGCAGAAACACTATGGCGAACGCCAGCCCGGTGACCAGCAAGTAAGTCTGATGCCAAGGGTGGGCGTGGAAGTAACGGTTCTCGTCTGTCTTGAAGTGCAGTGGTGGGCGCATGGCAGCCTCCTTATGAAGGCGGTACCCTCGAAGGGGTCCTGTTGTATTTACAACAGAATTCGGGAGGAAATTCAGTGACGTAGCGCACATTATCCATCCCGCCGGTTACGGGGATAGCGGCGGTAGCCTCATACTGGAACGTCTTTGCACCGCGGTGGCCGGCATCCAGCTCAGCTGCGCTTCAGGCGCGGGCTTTGTCGATCATGGCTTCCCAGATGCCCTTGGATTTGAGAATGAGTTCCACGGCTTCGCGGACAGCGCCGCGGCCGGCGACAGCTCGGGTGGTATAGTGCGCGGCTTTCTTTACTTCGGGAACGGCATCCCCGACGGCCACCGCCAGGCCGGCGCGGCGCATGAGAGGAATATCCGGGAGATCATCGCCGATGTAGGCGACCGCAGACTCGGCGACGCCGGTTTTTGCAAGGATTTCTTCATAAGCCGGCATTTTCAGCGGTTGCTTCATGTAAACAAATTCCATCTTCATTTCATGAGCGCGCCGGAGCAGAGCTGGGCTTTCGCGGCCAGTGATGCAACCGGTGCGCAGGCCCGCGGTCTGCGCGAGCGTCAGGCCCTGGCCGTCATGCGCGTCAAAGGTCTTAATCTCAAGGGCGGTGCCATCGCTTTGCGAGAGCAGGGTCACGCTTCCGTCGGTCATGGTTCCATCTACGTCCATGAGGAGGACTTTGATCTGGGCCGCGCGTTTCTTGAGTGATGGCGAGATTTTGAGCAAAGCAGCCTCCGGGAAATGGGTGAAGAGAGAGTCTAAGGCAAAACTCAGTTAAGCGGCTACCGGGGAGCGAGTTGCAGGCGAGATCTCTCGCCGCGCTGGTAAAAGCGCGGGGTTTCGGGATGACTCCCCCGATGAGGAGCCACTATCCGAGTGGCTACTGCTTCTTAGGAGCTGCGGAGTAGTGCAGGTGGACGATTTTCCAGTTGCCATCACGCTTGAACCAGACGTCGGTTTCGTGCCAGTCACCGTCGTTGATTTCACCTTTTGGAGTCCGTTCCTTTACGTGCAATAGATAGCTGGCGACTGCCGTATCCCCACTCGGGCTGACCTGAATATGCATGTCAGAGATGTGGTCAGCTAAAATTTTGCCGCCCTGGTTTATATTATCGGTCCACATCTTTACATACTCTGGCAGATCGGTGCGGCCATCCGGAAGCCACTGGGTGAAGTCCGGAGCGTAGTAGGAGAAGTAAGTCGGAAGGTCATTGGCCGCGTAGGCGGCATTCGCTTTGTCTTCTAGATCCTGAATCTGCTTTTGGATGTCCGGCGGTTGCGCGAACAGTGGAGTGACGGATAAAGCGACGGCGAGTGCGGCTGCGAAGATTCTGGTTATCATTTACGGTTTGCTCCTCATCAACTTGCTCCCACCTTTGAAAAACGCGAAGGGTGGCGCGACGATCTTTCTTACAAGAGTTCCTGGACGGCGCGGTATGCCTGATCGAACGCTTGATCGGTGTAAGCGGCGGCGGCGGCATCGGAGTTGGCGATGGCGATGCGGCCGCGTGGCTTGCGGGCGATGTCGCAAGGGCGTTGACCCTCAGGCCAATCCGGGTCCCACAGCGGGTTGTACTCATAAGCGTAGCCGTGAGGCCAGCGATTTACCGTGACGGCCTCGATATCGCGGGCGGGATCAAAACCGCCATCGGCGAGCACACGTCCCAGTTGATCGCGGATACTGCGTTCGAACGTTTCAAACGACGTCGAGAGCAGATCGTAGTGTCCGATACGCTGCTGGTCCCGAGCGGATAGGCCCGGTTGGCAAGGGGTGCGCAGCATTTGGATAAGGATGGGATCTTCCGGGGATTGCGGAAACTTGTAACCGCCGATGCTAACCGGCTGATCGAGTCCGAAAGAAGAGTGATACATGCCGGGGCAGGTTGCGCCGCGAATGCCGAGTTTGTGGAAGGAAGTCCAGTTTTTCAGCGCAACTGCGGTGTAGACCAGTGGCACTTTGACGCCGTAGTGCAAAGCTTCTTTTTGCGCGTCTGGCAGTTCTGGACACATGTAAGGGATGACCATATTCCAGCAGGCGAGCACGGCTCCCTTGGCGCGAACCGTATAGGCTTTCTTGTCGCGCCCGTAGGTCACTTCAACTTCCTTGGCGGAGGCCGGATCTCCCAGGTTGCGAGCCAGTACCGCGGTGCTGTTAAGGCGGATGCGCGTGCCTGATCCGCTCTTATCGAGCTGGCTATAGTCGACCTTGGCGGTCACGATGTCTTCGGCGGTATTTCCCGGCGTTGAAGCCGGAATCAGGGAGCGCACCAACATACGTGCGATGGACGCATTGCCGTCGGGAAAATGGAAGTGGTAGGGCGGCTGCGGGGTAACCTCGCCGAGAGCGGTAAACGTCAATCCTTTGGAAGGCACACGATCCAGGTTCATTCCCTGAAAGCCGGGGAAGCGAAGTGCCCAGCAGTCGAGCGACGGAACGGCGTCGATGCCGACTCCGTAGAGGCCGTGGGTGCGGTCCTGATAGAACGGAATTACCGAGGGATGCGCTTTCACGTAGTTCAACAGGAAATCTTTGTAGCTGGTGTGCGCGAGGCGATTCTTTTTCTCGTCTTGTGGCACGCCGGGCATGTAGTCGATTTTGTCCTCTTCAATGCGGGCGATATCGCGCTGCGCTTCCGGCGGGAGCGGAGTTCTTGCCAGAAAATCCCGCCAGGAACTACCGGTGGTTGCCTCCGCCTCGTGAAACCGCCCCGGGGCGCCGGTCACCAGGCGATCGACGCCAAACGTTTCTTTGCCGAAAAAACATCCTTCCCCTAAGCCTTTGTAAAGCTCAGGCTCGAAATATTTTTTCTCCAGCGCGGAAGGGTCGATACCCAACTCGAACATCAGTCCGGCGGCTTCTTTGCTGTACGGAAAAGGTGATTCAATCGCGTACGTGCCGCCGTTGGTGAGCAGCAGACGGCCGCCGGGGCGAAACTCATTGCGTTTGGCATGTCCGCCGAAGTCATCGTGATTATCGAGAATCAAGATGCGAGCGGATGCGCCGGCATGCTTGCGATAAAAATAGGCAGCCGCCAGGCCACTCAACCCGCCACCCACGATGACGAGATCGTAGTTTTCGCCGGTATCAATTGGTTTGCCGGCGGTGTCCCAGAAAGTCCCGTCACGCAGGGAGTGCGCCACCTCAAACGAGCCGGGATGACTGCCGCGCATTCCAGTCAAAGCCGGTGGGTAGTAGCCGGGTGTATCTTGCGCGGCTGGGGCTGCTTGACCGGCGAAGGCCAACCCCGGCAACCAGGCGGTGGCCAGCGTTCCACCGACGCCGATCGCGACGCCGTTCAGAAAATCTCGCCGGGTGATGGGGCGATCCATGCCTAATTCACGATCGCTGGCGAACTTGTGGTTTTCCTGGTCAGCCATCTCTTCCTTTCCGCAGCTTCCCGACACGGGCGAGGACGCCCGCGCCTGCACTTCAAGATTTGAGTGCTAAAGCCTCCTGCACGGCACGATAGCCCTGGTCGATGGCGATGTTGGTGTAGGCGTGGCCGTCGGAATCGGAGTTGGCGATAGTGATTCGACCAAAGGGCTGGCGGCCGACCACACATGGGCGCTCGGAGTCAGGCCGGTCCAGCGGCTCAAACAGAGGGTTGTATTCATACGCATAACCGTGCGGCCAGCGATTCACGGTGATGGCTTCAATGTCGCGGGCGGGATCGAAATCTCCGGCGGCCAGCACGCGTCCGAGTTCATCGCGGATGTTGCGCTCAAAGGTGGCGAAGGGCGTTGAGAGCAGATCCCATCGTCCAGCGCGGTATTGATCTTTGCAAGGCAGTCCGGGCTTGCAGGGAGTTCGCAGCACATGGAGCAAACAGGACTGTTCGGGATTGCTGGGGAAGTGATAGTCGCCGATTGAAACTGGGAAATCGAGCGACATGTAGCTGAAATAACTTCCGGGGGCGTAAATGCTGTTCAGCCCAAGCTTCCGCAAAGATTTCCAGTTTGCAATCTGAACGTTGGTGTACACCAATGGAATTTTGACCGCATAGGCGAGTGCTTCTTTTTGCTTATCCGACATTTCCGGACACAGATAAGGCACCATCACGTTATAACAAGCCAGCACGCAATGCGCGGCTTTTACCTTGTGTGCCATCCCGCCGCGAACGTAGGTGACTTCAACCTCGCCTGCGGTTTGGGGATCGCCGATGTGTTTGGCCCGGATGGCAGTGCTGTTAAGACGGATGCGGACGGGAGAATCCGGGTTATCGAGGCGGGCGTAGTTCATGCGGGCAGTGACGATGTCCTCCATGGTGCTGCCGGGAGCTGATCCTGGCACCAGCGACCGCACCAGCATTCGTGCCACCGAGGAGTTGCCATCCGGAAAATGAAAGATATAGGGCTCGGCTTGCTCCGGCGAGTCTTCGTGGCTTTCCATCTGAACTCCCTGAAATCCGGGATAATCCATTTCCAGGCAATCCAGAGCCGAGACGGCATCGATACCCACTCCGTACAAACCATGGGGAGCGGTTTGGAAGACCCTGATAACGTCCGGGTGAACTTTGACGTATTGCAAGAGGTAATCTTTGTAACTGGTCTTGGTCAGTTTTCGGCGCTTGTCTTCGAGGCTGAGACCGGCGAGGTAGTCCACCTTCTCGCTTTGCAAACGTACGAGGTCGTGGCGGGCCGCATCGGCGATCGGAATTTTGGCGAGTGTAGCCGCAGGATACTCTAGGCCCAGGTAATGCGTTCCGAAGCCTTGTACCAGCACGTCGCTGCCGAAGGTTTCTTTGTCGAAGAATGTCCCCCGTTTCAGGTTCATCGACTTGTACAGTTTCTGGTCGTAATACTTCTGAAAGCGGTCGACATCGATGCCTAACTCCCGCAACAGGCCGAACGCCTCTTTGCTGTAGTGATGCGGTGCTTCGAGCGACTGAGTGCCGCCGTAACCGAGAAGAAGACGGTCGCCGGCCTTGAATTCATTGCGTTTGGCGTGGCCACCGAAATCATCGTGATTGTCAATGATCAGAATCTTCGATTTGGCTCCGGCAAACTTGCGGAAAAAATATGCGGAGGCGAGACCGCTTATGCCACCTCCCACCACGATTAGATCGTAGGATTCGTTATCGGCGACAGCGTCGGGCCATTCCTTGCCATCACGAAGAGCGTGAGCGACTTCCCAGGAGCCGTCGTGACTGCCACGCATGCCAGTCTTGGCGGGCGGGTAGTAACTGGGATCCTTTTCGGGGTCGAAGACCGGCTGGGGGACGCCGAAGGCTTCGAGCCAGGAAGCGGCCGGAATCAGCGAGGCTCCGACGGCGATGCTTACTCCGTTAACAAAGTCGCGGCGTGTAATCGAGCGGCCCATGCCCAGTTCACGATCTCGTTGTTCCTGGCTCATTCTCTCCTCGATACCACCTGTAAGTTCGTGCCGCGCCCCCTCTTCGTACGGTGGAGCTTGTTCATGTCCCGCTTTCTAACCCACGGCTTGCGCCGTGGGCTTCATTCTGAGGTCGCTTCGCGGCTGATTCCGGGCAGACGGGCGCCAACGCCTTCTGTTGCGGGACATCACGACTCGTAAACCCACTTTCCCCCCGTCATTGTGCGTTCGACCGGAATCGTCACCAGGGTGGAGGGACTCTCTCTGAACGGGTCGCGCCCGAGAACGACCAAGTCCGCCAATTTTCCCGGTTCGATGGATCCCTTCAGATTTTCTTCATAGGAGGCATACGCCCCATTCATAGTACCGATGTGGATGGACTCTTCGACGGTGACTCGCTGATTGGCACCCCACACGTGGCCGTTCATATCGGTGCGCGTGACTTCCGACTGCAATGCCATCATGGGCGGGAACTCTCCTGGGGGATAATCCGAAGACTGAGTAGGGCGGAGGCCGGCATCCAGGAACGTGCGCAGCGCGAACATGTGCTTAAGGCGCTCTTCGCCATAGTATTGCATTTTCTCGCCGTGGTAATAGACGTAGGTAGAGAAGGGAGCAGGGATGGCTTGCAGGGCCTGCATCCGCTTGATGATCGAATCGTTGATCACAGTGCAGTGTTCAATGCGGAAGCGCGGATCTTTTCGAGGCATCTCGCGATTGATGCGTTCATATACGCCTAACACCCGTTCGATCGCGGCGTCGCCGTTGGCGTGAGTGGCGAGCTGCCACCCGGCGGCGTGGGCTTTGCGCCCGTTGGCGTAGAGTTCTTCCTCAGTGGCGGAGAAGGTTCCGTAGTCGTTGGGAGAACCGATGTAGGGCTGTGAGAGCCGCGCGGTGCGGCCGGAGATGGCCCCGTCTGCGACTTGCTTCATTGCGCCCACCCGCACCCACTCATCGCCGAAGCCGGTGCGGATGCCGGCCGCGATCATGCGATCGATGTACTGATAGTAAATGAAGCAATAGACGCGCAGCGACAAGTCGCCGGCATCGCGCGCATCCTGATAGGCCTGCAAATCCTCCGGGCTGCCAAGCGCATCACCGACCGAAGTGATGCCGGTCTTCGTCATCATCTTCGCAATCAGCTTGACACCTTCGCGGTAATCATCACGAGTGTACGTAGAAGGGATCACTTTGTTGAACGGTTCGACAGCGCGCTCGTTGATGCGGCCGGTGAGGTGTCCTGCGGGATCGTGTTCGAATTGCCCGCCAACAGGATCCGGTGTTTTGTCGTCAACCCCGGCCAGCTTCAACGCCAGAGAATTTGCGAAGGCCTCATGACCTCCACGATGAGTCACCAACACGGGATGATCGGGAACTGCGGCATCCAGATCCTGGAGCGTGAGCCGCCGTCCATCCGAGGTTTTGGTGTCATCGTACTTGAAACCCAAAATCCACTGATCTGCCGGGGTTTTGGCGGCGCGTTCGCGGAGAGCCGCCTGAATCGCGCTGAGCGAGCGAAGATCGCAATCTACCTGGCGAAGATGAAGCCGCCCGGATTCGGCAGGGTGGGTATGGGCGTCGATGAAGCCGGGCAGAACGGTTTTCTGGCCGAGATCGATCTTGCGGCTGCCTCCAGCGGCAAGATTCAGGACGTCCTCATTGGAGCCAACGGCGATGAAACGGCCACCGCTGATGGCCACGGCCTGGGCTCGCGGGTTGCGGGGGTCGACGGTCCAGACATTTCCGTTGTACAGGATGAGATCGGGTTCGGTGCGCTCGAAGGGAAGCAGGGCAAACGCACCCAGCGTGCAGATAAATTCCCGGCGAGTGGGTTCATGCATGTGATCGGCCCTTAGAATAATTGTCAGAAAGTCAGTTTCAAAGCCAGCTGCAAAATCCTCGGATCGAACGTGGTTGAAATCACCCCCAGGTTCGGATCGCTGACCTGCGTGCTGCCGGGATTTTGAAACTGCGTGTGATTCAGAATATTGAAAGCTTCGGCGCGGAACATCAGCTTCAGCCGCTCTCCCACGAGATCGGTCGCCTTCTCCAGTGCCAGATCAAAATTGAACCGCGTGGGGCCCACCAGCGAATCGCGGCGGTACGTTCCATAGTAGCCGACCGGGCAGCTTTCGGTGTTGATGCACGGGTTGGCCACCAGGTCGGCGGGATTGAAGAAGAAATTCCCTGTGGTTTGTCCGCCAGCCGACGGATTGTTCAAAGTCTGCACTTTGTGAGGATCAAACTTTTGAATGGAGGTGGTAACTTGATCCGGGCGAACCAATTGTGGGTCGCCGTAGCCCGAGGGGCCCGGATCGCTCTCGTCGGGATTGGCCGGATCGGCATAGAAATCCAGCGGAATGCCCGACTGATAGTAAGCGATGGGATAGAGGCTCCATCCGTGAGTCAGCCGTTTCGGTCCGTTGGCCCAGAGGTGGTCAAAAGGCAAATCCCAGCCGGCGCTGATTTCGATGCGGTTGCGCATATCGAAATCAGAGCTGCCATAGAATTGATGTGGCTCGAAATACGAGATCTGAGCGCTGCGCTGATTGAATCCCGAACCGTTGTCGAAATTATGCGACCAGGTGTAAGAGAGGTTGAAATACATATCACCCAGGTTGTCCCAGTTGGTTGTGCGTTTCGTCAGGCTGGCCAGTAGGCCGTTGTAGTTGGCATTGTTCAGGCCTTTGAAGGTATCTTGCAACGGAGCATAACCATTTGTCGGCGTGAGGCCCAGCTCCACGTTCAGCAGCCGGTTGCAGCCGTTGGCCGAAGCGCAGGTCGATGGAACAACGGGATTGATGTCAACCCAGGTGAGCAGTTTGTGGGAAGAACTCCCGACGTAGCTGAGTTCCGCCATCAGGCTCTTGCCCAATTGCCGCTGCACGCTCAAGTTGTATTGGTAGACGTACGGCGTCTTCAGGTGCGCATCGACAAACAAATCCCCATAGCCAAAGGGCAAGAAGCCCGCATTGGCAAAGTTCAAGTTAGAAGGCGGCGGAGTCGACGGGAAGGGATCGGGAGCTCCCGCAGTCTGATAGGGAAGAGACAACGCAGTATTGGCCGCATTAGGCGGTGAGGCACCGAAAAAGATGTCGGCGGAGGGCCACCAGGGAAGCACGCCATTGTTCCAGTCTGACATCCAGCCGTTCAGAGTGTCATAGAACATTCCCGCACCGCCGCGCACGCTGGTTTTACCATTGCCAAACACATCCCATGCAAAACCGAAACGCGGGGCAAAGTTCCGATGGTCCGGAAAGTACCAACCCGTTGGCGCTCCCGGATCGCCGGGAACCACCAACCCAGGCGGCGCATTCTCAAATCTGGTGGAGTGAAGTCCGGGAATAATATCGAAAGTGTGTCCGTGGACGTCGGCCTCCGGGCTGGTGTACTCCCAGCGCAAGCCCAGCGTCAGAACCAGACGGGGCGTTACCTTCCATTCATCTTGCGCGAACAACGCGTACTGCTTCTGATGCTCATTATTATTGGCCCGCGGATATTGCGCGTATTCGTCGGGAGCGCCGAAGAGAAAGTCGGCGAGATCGGTCCCCGAGCCCACACCCGTGCCCGCTCCATAAAAAAAGAACCATCCGTTGGTGGCGTAGGCATAGACCGAGTTCTCCTGCATGATCGCAAACCGGCCCCCGGTTTTGATGGTGTGCCGTCCCCGGGTCCAGGTAAGCGTGTCGGAGATAGCGTACGTGTCGTCGGCCTTCTTGCGTGGAAGGTTGGGATCGAAGCCCAGCACCAGGTTGCTGCTCAGCAGTTGAATGATGGGAGGCGCGAACGCGAGGTCAGAATTGATGTTGACGCCTAGCGCGGCTGGTGCGGGAGGATGACTTCCCGCCGAGGAGGTCTGATAGAAGCGCTCGGCCGTGGCATGGGCCTCATTGAGCAAAGCCGCGGAAAATGTTTTCGTGTATCCCAGATTCAGAAACTGGTTGGTGGTGGAAGTGTCAGCAGTAAATCCGGGGACGGTGGCACCGACTAACGGGTTGGCGGTTGGCTCCTGGTTGGAACCGATGGTTAACGACAAACGGTCGTTCGCCGTCGCGTAAAAATCCAGCTTGCCCGTGTATTGGTTAACATTGTCACTGGCCGAACCTTTGGGGAACAGCTGCCCGTTGGCCGCGGTCGGGACCAGGCCTGCGCCGATGTAAGCCTTGGCGACCGGGTCGATTTTCGTGGGATCGATGATGCCTTGATTGGCCAGCGCCGCGTTGGACTGAAAGTATGGGTGTGCCTGGAGATAGGCAACCACATTGGGGTCCGGGCCGCCATTCACCGCCTGGGAGAAATCGCCGTTCAGTTCCGCAGGAGTGTAGGTCGTGACCGCCTGTCCGTGCACGACGGAGATTTGACGCTGCCCCTGGTATCCGAAGAAATAGAACAATCGATCTTTGAGGATGGGGCCGCCAAATGTGCCGCCGAATTGATTGCGCTTCAGCACCGGTCGGGGTTGCCCAAATTGCTTGTCGAAGTAATCGTTGGCGTTAAAGTCGTCGTTGCGCAGATAGTCAAACAAGCTGCCATGCAGGTCGTTGGTGCCGGACTTGGTCACTACCGTGACCGTGCCGCCGCCGTTGCGGCCGTACTCCGCGGTGTAGTTATTGGTCAGGATGCGGAACTCGGCGATGGTGTCAGGATTGGGGTCGAAGACAACATTGTTGCTGGTGACGGCATTGTTAAGGCCGCCATCGAGCAAATAAGTCACTGCGTCCGGGCGTCCTCCCGCCACCGTGAAACCTTCGGAGAATTCGCCGGACTTCTCAGATCCATATCCAGTCGCAGGCGCCGGAAGCACTCCTGGCTGAGTAAAGGCCAAGTCCAGCACCTCGCGGCCATTGAGTGGAAGATCTTGGATCGGTTTGCCGGCAACGGTTCCACCGATGGTCGGATTGACGGTTTCAACTTGCGCGGATTCGGACTGCACTTCTACCGTCTCTGTAGTCCCCCCAATTCTCATGGGAACATCGATGCGCAAAGACTGGTTGATGTTCAGTTCCTGAGGTTGAGTGACGGCTTTGGTGAACCCTTTCATCTCGACTGTGACCAGGTAGGTGCCAATAGGAAGATCCAGAACCTGATAGGCGCCTGTGCTGTCGGTGAGTGCGCTCTTTTGCACATTGGTGCCGGCATTGGTTACCGTTACTTTGGCGCCTGCGATTGCAGCCCCTTGCGGGTCAACGACAACTCCGATGATTCGGCCGGTACTGTTTTGACAAATTACAGGGAGAGAAGCCGTCAGCATAACGACGATGAGTGGAAGCAGAAACCGACGGCGTGAAACGGACGCTAACAGTGTCATAAACCAGACCTCCCAGGGAAGGGCGTTTCTTGGCGGAGGAAATGTGCAGTTGTTTCGGACACAAGGGAGAACCAGCGGCCAGGTGGTCGCTCGCACGGCGCGAATGAGACCTCCATCGACGTACCTCGGCTTTCGCAGAAAGACGGAAGCACTCTATGCTTGAGATTGAACCTTACTATAGTTGGGGAAGGTTAGTGAAAGTCACAGGGTTCTGTCAAGAAAGAATTGTCGATAACAGAGATCGAAAACAAGCGTTGCCGCAGCGGAAAAGATGAGTGCAGCAGATATCACGCCGGTTTGGTCTGTTCCTGGATGGCGCGGTAGGCCTGATCGATAGCGGCATTGGTGTAGGCGCTGGCGGCAGCGTCGGAATTCGCGATCGAGATGCGGCCGAATTGTTTTCGGCCAATCACATAGGGACGCTGCTCGAGAGGCAGTTCCGGATCGGACAACGAGTTGGGTTCGTAGGCGTAGCCATGCGCCCAGCGGTTTACTGTGATGCCGGCAATGTCGCGAGCGGGATCGAGTCCCGCAGATCCCAGCATCCTCTGCAATTGATCCCGGATATTGCGTTCGAAGACGGCAAAGGGGGTTGTCATCAGCTCATAGCGTCCCATGCGGTACTGATCGCGGCGGGGAAGCCCGGGTTTACAAGGAGTGCGCAGCATGAACAACACCATGGGCTCTTCCGGCTTGCTGGGGAATCGGTAAGCGCCGATGGAGACGGGGAAATCAAGTTTAGTCAGACAGTGATAGCTTCCGGGCGAGACGATCTGCTGGATCCCGAGCTTGTGGAACGAGCTCCAGTTTTGCAGAGCCACATGGGTGTAAATAAGAGGTTCCTTCACCCCTAAATGCAGGGCTTCCTTTTGTGCTTCGGGCAGTTCAGGGCAAAGAAACGGGATCATCATGTTGTAACAGGCGAGAACGCAGATGCTTCCTCTCACCGAAGACAGCTTGTCCCCACGCATGTAAGCGACTTCCACTTCTTTTGCAGACCCGCTGGAGCCCAGGTGACGTGCCCGCACCGCAGTGCTGTTCAAGCGAATCCGCACAGTATTTGACGTGTTATTCAAACGGGCATAATCACATCTGGCGGTGACTACATCTTCCATGGTGCCACCGGGGATCGAGCCTGGAATCAGCGACCGCACCAGCAAGCGCGCTATGGAAGCGTTACCATCCGGAAAATGAAAAATGTAGGGTTCTTCTGCCTCCACTTCGCCGAGATCTAAGCCTTCGAAGCCGGCATAAATCATGGCACCGTAGTCGTCCGGGTTCTCGTAGCAGGCGAGGGCCGAAATGGCCTCGATGCCGACAGCAAACAAGTCATGAGTGTAGGTTTGGAAAAAGGGGAGAACATCGGGATGGGCGCCGCAAATCTTGGTTAGAAAATCGGCATAACTCATCCTGGCCAGCCGGGCTCGCTTCTCCTCCCGCGACAAGCCGGGAAGGTAGTCGGTTCTGGCGGTGTACAGGCGGGCGATGTCGCGGCGGGCCAAGTCGGAAAGCGGCGTCTGGCTGACAAACTCGGGCCACGGCGTCGAGTTCATTCCGCCCACCAGCCGGTCTTGGCCAAAGGTCTCGCGGTCGAAAAAGCATGCGGTCTTCAGTTGGGCGTAGAGCTTCTGATCGTAATCTTTGTAGAACCGTTGTGTCTCGATCCCGAGTTCTTTGAGCACACGCTTGGAGACATCGCTATATTCGGAAGGATTTTCGATGGATTGCGTCCCGCCGTTGCTCAACAGAAGACGGTTGCCCACGCGGAATTTGTTGCGTTTGGCGTGGCCACCGAAGTCGTCATGATTATCGAGGATGAGAATCCTGGACTTGGGGCCGGCCTGCTGGCGGAAGAAGTACGCGGCGGCCAGTCCGCTGATCCCGCCACCGACTACAACCAGGTCGTATCTCTCGCCGGTATCTTCAACCTTGCCGGCACTGTCCCAGAAATCACCGTCGCGGAGCTTGTGTGCGTAAGTAAAGGTTCCGTCGTGATTGCCGCGCATTCCCATCAGCGCGGGAGGGTAATATTTGGGATCTTTCTCCGGCTGGTAAATGGATTCGGGCCCGGCGAGCGCCAGCGTCCGCTCAGAGGTTGCGCCCAGCAACGTGCCGCCGACCGCGAGACTGACTCCATTCAGGAAATCGCGACGCGTGATTTTGCGGCCCATGCCCAGTTCACGGTCTCGCACGTCAGCACTCATGATGGTTTCCCGAAGGCGCTACTTCGCAGAAGATTTCGCCGTCCCCAGGTAACGAACGTAGTGCACCAGGCTGTGAATCTGATCGCCGGTAAGGATGTTTTTGAAGTTTGGCATGTTGCCCTTGCCATTCGTGATCTGGTCCGTGATGCGCTCGTCTGTGTCCTTCTGCACTGCTGGAGAGCGCAGATCCGGGGCGTTCAGGCTCTTGCCGATCGGCGTGCCACTGCCGTCCACGCCATGGCAGCTCTTGCAGTTTCCGTCAAACACCGCCTTGGCTTTTTCGGTATCCGCTTTGCTTGCAGCCCAGAGGCTGCCAGTTGGGCCTAAGGCACAGATTGCAGCCACCAAAGCGAGCACGGCAATCTTTCTGGTTGATTTCAGCATGAGCAAATGTTTCTCCTGACTTGAATTAAGTTGTGAGGCTCGTTTTGGCGATGGGCAGCTCGCGGATTCGCTTGCCAGTTGCGGCGAAAATCGCGTTACAAAGCGCCGGCGCAAAAGGAGGCACTCCTGGTTCACCTACCCCCGCCGGCGGTGCGCTGCTTTCCACGATGTGCACGTTGGTGTGATAGGGAGCCTCGTAGATTCGCGCGACTGGGTAGTCATTAAAATTCGATTGTTCAATCACGCCATCCTTCGCCGTAATCTCGCCCATCAGCGCCAAGCTGGTGCCAAAGACTGCGGCGCCTTCAAACTGGGCGCGAGTAATCTCCGGGTTCACCACGGTTCCGAGGTCGACCACGGTTTCAACTCGGGGAATACGGATGTCGCCCTGGTCGCTGACTTCGACTTCCACCACAGTAGCGACGTAGGTGAGGAAGCTGCGGTGAGCGGCGATGCCCATACCCGTTCCTTTGGCCATCTTTTTCTTTCCCCAACCGGCCTTCTCCGCGGCCATCTCCGTCACGCGCCGCAATCGGCCCGTATCCACAGGGTAGGTATCCAGCGACGCGTTATAGTTAGGATAGTCGACGCCCTTCATGTCCACCGAGCGCGCAGGACCGATCAACTCGAGCAAATACTCCAAAGGCTCACGATTCGCGGCGTAGGCCAGTTCATTGGCAAAGGACTGCACCGCGAAGGCATGATAGATGTTGGCCACCGAGCGCAGCCAGCCGATGCGCACGTGCGCCGTGGCCGGGCCATTCTCCACTCGTATGTTAGGAACATCGAACGGCATATCGGTCCAGCCCATGCACATTTCGAAATTTCCGCCATACTGCGCCTTGACGTCGAAGGTGGAACCGATGGGGGTGAACACCGAACGCTGCAGCCACGCCGTCGGTTTTCCCTGGCTGTCGAGCGCGGCTTTCATGTACATGGCTGAAACCGCGTGGAAATAGTCGAACTTGATGTCGTCTTCGCGGCTCCATGCGACTTTGACCGGGCTGCCGACCTTCTTGGAGAGAATCACGGCCTCGGCGGCGACATCATGCATCGATTTTCGTCCGAAGCCACCGCCCAATAAGGGCACGTGACAAAGGACGTTTTCTTTGGAGACACCGACAGCCTTGCCCACCACCTCCTGCAATCCCTGCGGGTCCTGAGTGGAACACCAGACCGTGATTTTCCCGTTACGAAAGTCGGCCACGGCCACCGGAGGCTCCATGGAGGCGTGCGCCAGATGAGGCGCGTAGTAGCTCGCCTCCATAATCTTTCCGCCCTTGGCGAATTCGGCGTCTACATCTCCGACGGTGCGCGCCGCTTTTCCCGGCTTGCGTGCCGTATCCTCCAATTCGTTCTTGAATGACTGGGAGTTGTAAACCGCATGGCTACTGTCGTCCCATTCAACTTTTAGCTTCTTGCGGCCTTGCATGGCAGACCAGGTGTTGTCCGCGATTACAGCTATTCCGCCTAGCGCCTGCATTCCGTGCGGAGGAGTGAACGGGTCAATGGAGACGGTCTGACGAACACCTTTCACCAGCAGGGCTTGCTTGTCGTCGAAGGTCTTGACCTTTCCGCCGAGGACGGGAGACCGCTCAATGGATGCATAGAGCATGCCGTCCACGCGAATATCCATGCCGTAGATCGCATGCCCGGAGCATAGATTGGTGAGATCGAAGCTCGGCATGCCCTTACCGATGTAACGGTAGGCTTCTTTGGACTTGAACTTCAGGTCTTCTTTCTTGGGAACGGGAAGCTTGGCAGCGGCGGCGGCCAGTTCACCGTATCCTGCCTTGCGGCCGCTGGCCTTGTGAATCACAGTGTGTAGATCGGTCTCACATTCGGAAACCGGCACTCCCCACTGCTGGGCTGCCGCCTGCATCAGCATCATGCGGCCGGTGGCGCCGGCTTCGCGCATCACTTCGAAGAATCCGCGGATGGACCAGGAACCATCGGTATCCTGATTCCCGTAGCGGGCATCGCCCGCGGCCTGCTCCACCCTGACGCGCTTCCAGTCAGCGTCGAGTTCATCGGCGACAACGAGCGGCAACGAGGTGCGGATTCCGGTGCCCATCTCGGAGCGATGAGCCACGATATAGACGGTGCCATCGGTATCGAGGCCGAAGAAAACGCCGGGATGGAAAGCCGAATCCTGCCCACCAGCTGCAGAAACAGCATCCGTGTAAAGCGCCTTGGGAATCAATCGTGCGGCAAGGACGAGAGCGCCACTGGACGCTATTCCCACCAGGAATCCGCGACGGCTGACATTGACCAACGTCATGCTGCACCTCCCGCAGCGGACTTGATCGCGGCCCGAATGCGCTGATAGGTTCCGCACCGGCAAATGTTCCCGGCCATCGCGGTCTCAATATCTTTATCGGAGGGATTGTGGTTGCTTTCGAGGAACGAAACTGCCTGCATGATCTGACCAGACTGGCAAAAGCCACATTGCGGCACATTGGTTGCGATCCAGGCTTTCTGGACGGCATGCAACCCATGCTCGCCAATTCCTTCGATGGTAACGACCTGTGAGCCGGCAACCGCACTCATGGGGGTGATGCACGACCGCGCGGCCTTGCCATCTTTATGAACTGTGCACGCACCGCACAGCGCGATCCCGCAGCCATACTTGGTTCCAGTCAGCCCTAGGACATCGCGCAAATACCAGAGCAGCGGCATGTCCGGGTCGCCTGTAAATGACTGCTCGACTCCATTGACCTTCAGCTTCACCATTTCGTAAACCTCGACGAGAACCCGCTGGAAAAACGTGCGGTTCGATGCTGGATTGGCCTGACTGCTGGCGCCTGACGATTACTTTACTACAAACGTCAGCGCGTTAACTTCAGGAGAGGATTCCGTGATGAGCCGGCGTCGTCGAGCGACGTTAATGGGATGCTTCGACTGCGTTGCATTCGCCGCACGAAACGAAAACTTCGTCCGGAATCTTTTAACGCCCGAGGAATTTCTCCAGTTTCTCGATCTCGGGCTCCGCCAGGTCGAGATAACGTTTCGCGCTCTTTGCGTCCTGATTCTGCAGCGCCTGCTGCGCTTTGGACATGTGAATCTTCAACGATTCCTGGGTAGAGGCGATGTCGCCGCGCAGGCCGAAACCGTCGGCGGCTTGCTGGCGTCGCATGTTATCCAGACTGTCATTGACCGCGCCGGTGCGGCTGGAGAGCTGGTCAACTTCTTTTTCCAGCTGCTCCATTTGTTCTTGCTGGGCTGCTGCCTGGCTGGCCTGACTGCTGGCGTTGTCCTGTGAAGCCGAACCGCCGCTCTTGTTCTTGGATTTCTTGGGCTGAGGTTCGCCGGCCTTGGCGGTGTCCCCAGCCGGCGGATTGGAGGGCTGAGGCGCGCTCGCGGAGGAATCGGCGGGGCTCGTGGCAGCCGTGGCGTCCGCTGGCGGAGCCGGATTCGCGGTCGAATCTGGGGTGGAAGCAGTCGGGGCCGCGGTTGCATCCTGAGGCGCCGTTGAGTTTGCGTTTTGTGTAGCGTTGGCGCCGCTGCTGTCAGAGCTGGGCGATTTGGAGGAAGCTGATGATTGGTTGGCAGCCGCCTGCTGCGCCGCTTCATCCGCCCGCGTCTTGTTGCGGCGGGGCACGTAGATGCCCGCCACTACCAATACGGCCAGCACGATGAGCGCACCTAACGTCATGTACAGCCCGCGATGGGTCTTCTGTTGTGCCGAGAGTTCGAGCACACTGGGAACCGGCTGCGGTTGCGAGGTTAGATCCGGTTGCACCGTGACAGGCGCGGAAGTGGTGGGCAGGGCATACGCCGGCGAAGCAGGAGCAGTCGTCCCCTGAAACGGTCCAGTCGCGATGGGCGCGGACGTCGCCGTCGGCGTACCGGCTACGAGGGCTCCTGACTTCTCCATTTGCCCACGAACACTGCCCAGAGCCTTGCGGAAGGCGTCGGCCGACTGAAAGCGCTGCGACGGTTCCTTGGCCATAGCAAGAAGGATGATCTCATTGAGCGCAGCCGGCAAATCAGAACGCAGCTCGATGGGAGGCCGCGGTTGCTGTTGCACCTGCGCTGCCATCAGCGAGTAGTCGCTGTCCCCTTTGAATGGGCGCTGCCCGGTGACCATCTCATAGAGCGCGACTCCCAGCGAGTACAGGTCGGAACGGGCGTCGGTGGGCTGTCCCTTCACTTGCTCCGGCGACATGTAATACATCGAACCTAGAGTTGTGCCAGTCGCGGTCAGGGCGCGATCGGTTGCGGTGCGCGCGATGCCAAAATCCATGAGCTTCACCACACCATCGGGGGTCAGCATCATGTTGGCGGGCTTGATGTCGCGATGGATTACCTGCCGCTGGTGAGCATAACTGAGAGCGGAGAGAACCTGGTCCACATAGTTCAGGGCATCTGTGGGAGCGATCGGACCGCGCTCCAGCCGGGTGGCCAAACTGGTGCCTTCTACATATTCCATCACCATGACCAGTTGGTTGCCGAGGGTAAGGGCGGTGCGCAGAGCGGCGATATTGGGATGATTCAGGGCGGCCAGGACTTTGATCTCGCGCAGGAACCGGTCCGCCAGGTCTTGCCGTCCGGCCAGGTCGGGCAGGAGGATTTTCATGGCCTCCACGCGATCCGAAATCACGTTGCGGACCTTGAACACCTGTCCCATACCGCCGCTGCCGAGAACGCCAAGAATCTCGTAATCGCCAATGCGCTTGCCAGTCTCTTCCGCCATAGCCCATCTCCCCACGGCCCGAACCGGGCACGATTCTAATGCGGCAGAGATTTTACCCCAATTTAGGCCTGGGCTGACGGGTTTTCCTGGCTGCAAGATGAGACCATAACACCACGGAGGACACAAAGGTTCACGAAGGATTGGTGCAATCCTTGGTAGTGTTTACCGGAGTGGAGAACTGCGGTACGATTTTATCCCCTGCCATACCCATGACCCTGATCGTCCAAGCCGCGGCGAAAACCGACGTTGGCGTGGTGCGCAAGAACAATGAGGACAACTTCGGCTATGACGTGCGCCACGGGATTTTCGTGGTTTGTGATGGAATGGGAGGCCAGGCGGCGGGCGAAGTTGCCAGCAAAATCGCCGTGGACACGGTCGTGGAGTATTTCCGTCACTCCGACCACGATGCGCAAAGCCCAGTGGTGGGCCGGACTTTTGAAGGAGTGTCGCCGCGGGCGACCGCACTGGCTAATGCAATCCAGCTGGCCAACCTGTCGATCCAGGAAGCAGCTGCGGCCAGCGCAGAACGTGCCGGTATGGGCTCGACGATCGTGGCCGTTCGGGTGGAAGGCAATCTTTTTTCAGTGGCTCACGTAGGCGATAGCCGCGTTTACCTGCTTCGCGCCGGCAGCATCCAGCAGTTGACTAGCGATCATTCCCTGGTGATGGAGCAGGTGCGGCGGGGATTAATCACACTGGAAGAGGCGGAAACCTCCAAGATGCAGAACCTGATCGTCCGCGCATTAGGTTCGGAGGAAAGCGTCGAGCCGGACCTGGCGGACCATGAGTTTGTGCCCGAGGATATTTTGCTGCTGTGCTGCGACGGCATGTCGCGGTTCGTGTCTGAGGGGGCCATTTTAGAGCGCGTGGGACGGGCCGCGACTCTAGAGCAAGCCTGCGAGGATTTGATCCAGGCGGCTAAGGACGGCGGCAGCGACGACAACATTACCTGCCTGCTGGTGCGTGCCACCGAACAGTCCTGGCGGGAGCGCATGGTGAACCGGCTCAATCCGGGGGCGCGAGGTGACGGGTGGCAGCGATCAACTTGAGAATCGGCCTGTGTGCTTACGCCCCCGGTTCGCAGGACTGAAGAGACGGTGGGGCGCTAGCCGGAGCGCTTTCCAGGGTGTGCATGGTATCAAGAATCGCGGAGATCACGTTCTGATTGCCGATAGCCGTGTTGATCATCATGTGATAGAGGCAGCGGGTAGGCCAGTCGGCGTCGAAATAACGCTTCACAAACGTCATTCGATCTTGATCAATGGTGTCGAGCTGCTCCTCGGCATCTTTCTTGTGCTTGCCGAGTTCGAGAAGGCGGCGAAGTTTTTCCGCGTAGGAGGCGTACAGAAACACGTGAAAGGCATCGCCGTGTTCCCGTAGAAAATAAGGGGCACCCCGGCCGACGATCACGCAGTTGCCTTCCTCGGCCAACTTCTCCATTACTCTTTTCCCCAGCGCGACGAAGCGGTCGGTATTAAAAGGCTCGTGACTGGGAAGGGAAATGCTCCGTTCATGGCTGCCGCGGAGAAAAACGTGGACCAGACGGTGAAAAGTGCTGTCAACACGTTCTTCACATCGCTCCACAATGGAACAATCCACGTTGGCGGCACGCGCAATCTCCTCCGTGAGGGCGTGATCCCACAGCCTCCACCCCAGGCGGTCGGCGATCAGACGGGCGATTTCTCCGCCGCCGCAACCATATTCCCGCTCGATGGTAAGTATCCTGTACAACGCTGCCCCCGAATTTCAATTCTCTCTTACAAGCTTATCTGATCCAGACCTTGGGTTCCACCGACATGCCGGGGCGCAAAACATGTTCCCTGGTTTCCCCAGGATCGAGAGTAATCTTCACCGGAATGCGCTGCACGACCTTGACGTAATTGCCGGTGGCATTCTCCGGAGGCAGCAGGCTGGTGATGGCGCCGCTGGCTCCGGCAATACTCTGTACGTGTCCCTTATATTCTTTGCCGTTGGTATCGACGTGGATGCTGACGGGCTGTCCTACGCGCATGGACTTGAGCTGGGTTTCCTTGAAGTTCGCCGTAACCCAGATGTCGTCCAGATTGATCACTCGCATCATCTCCTGACCGACGGACACGTTCTGTCCCACTTCCACCGTGCGATTGGTGACCACTCCATCGACCGGCGCGAGAACCAGGGTATAGGAGAGATTGAGTCCTGCCTGATCAAGCGCGGCTTTCTTGAGATCAGCCTGGGCCTCCGCAGATTGCGCGCGGGATTTGATCGCCGCGACCTGCTGGGGCCCGGTAGCGGCTGCTCGAACATTGGCTTGTGCCTGCAGAAGCCGGGCTTGCGCCTGTTCCACCTGATGGTCGGCGGCAGCGGCAAAAGCCTGCGCGGCGGTTACCGCAGCGGCTCCGGCCCTGGCTGCGGCTAAAGCCTGATCATATTGCTGTTGGGAAACCTCCTGCTTGTCGACCAGCTGCTTGTAACGCACCAGGTCATCCTGCGCCTTGACATTGTTGGCTTCAGCCTCAGCCAGTTGAGCCTTGGCGGCAGCCGCCTGCTGGCGTGCGGCCAGGATACCCTGCTGAGCGTTGACGGCATCGGCCTGGGTGCCGGACACCTGGCTGTCGGTGCTCACGCTGGTAATAGGAACGTTCACCCGGGCAGCATCCGCCAAAGCCACGGCATCCTGGTAGTCGGCCTTCGCGTGGTCGAGAGCAACTTCGTAGTCCTTGGGATCGATCTGCACCAAGGGCGTCCCCGCCTGCACATATTGGTTGTCTTCCACCAGCAGTTTGGCGACATGGCCGGAGACTCGCGCGCTGATCGAGTTCAGGTGGCCGTCGATCTGGGCGTCGTCGGTGTCCTCGTAGCTGGTGAGGTAACGCATGACGAAAAACCCGGCTACCAGCAGCACCACAACGCCGAAGATCAGGAAAAGGCGGGCGCGCGGGCTGCGGGAACGAAAGCGCCTCCAGCGTAGATCGCGCTCGCTGGTGGGCAGGGGCGCGGGTTGGCCAGAACTGGGCGGTTGACGCTCGGAGTGGGGTGGTTCAACCATCGTATCGCGGTCGTCTGCCATAGTTTACTTGCCCTGCAGGTATTGCTTCACGCCTTCTTCGGCGAAGCCGATAGCTTTGGCCAGTTCCACTTTCGCCAAATTGTGGGCGTAAAGGCTGGAGATGTAGCTTTCGTTCGCAGAAGTCAAAGCTTCCTGGGCTTCGACCACCTCCAGATTATCGGTTACCCCGGCGGTAAAACGGTCGCGCGCCTGGGTGAGGGTCTGATTGGCAAGGTCTACCGAACTGCGTGCCACTTCCACTTGCTCGGCGGCGGCGTTCAGATCCAGCAAAGCGGTACGCACTTCGTAGTCGATCTGACCGCGCAGGTTCTCGAGTTGCTGCCGGCTCTGGCGCAACTCCGCCTCGGCTTGCAGCACATCGGCATGAGTTCTCCCTCCCGCAGTGATGGGGATGGCCAGAGTCGCGCCGATCTGGTAAACGCTGTGAGAAATGCCCACGTTGACACCAGCCGCGCCAAAGTCTCCGGCAATGTCGAGCGAGGGGTAATGCTCGGCCGTGGCTGCCCGGCGCATTTCTTCCGCAGCGCGCACTTGGCGCGCGGCCGCCAGATAGTCGGGACGCGAGAGATAGGCCCGCCGCAGGTCCTCCTCGATGCTGGCTGTAGCCAGCGGCGCATACGGAGCCTCAGTTGTGAGTTGGAATTCCTGCCCCGGGGGCAGGCCGATGATTCGGGCGAGAGCCAGCTTTTCTTTTGCGTATTCGTTGCGGGCGACGATCAACTGCTGCTGCCGGCTCTGCAGTTCGACTTTGGCGCGCAGGGTGTCGATGTATGGGCTTACCCCGGCTTTCTGCTGATCCGCGGTCTTGTCATAAAGCGCCTGCGCAGTCTGCACTTCGGCGACGGCTGTATCCACACGGGACGATCCAGCAAGAGTCAGTAGATAGGCATTCCCCACCGCCAGGACAACCGTCTCGCGTGCATTCTTCAGCGAATCCGCTGCCGCCTTCTCGTTCTCCATCGCGCCGCGGGTCCGCTTGATTGAGTGATAATCGAAGACCGTCTGGGAGAGAGATATCTGGCTTTGGAAAATTCCGATCGGGCCGATAACGTTGGAAACTCCGGGAAAATTCAAGCGGAAACCCAGCGCGGCCAGATCGATTTGCTCGACGCTCTGATTCGCGGATACGCTCAGATGGGGTAGCAATTCACTAAGTTCCTTCCATTTCTCACCACGCACCGCGAGCGTGGTATCGCTTTGCAGGAGAACGCCGAGGTTATTGCGCAGGCCACGGCTGATTGCGTCGTCGAAGGAGATTGATAGAACCGTCGAAGTTGCCGCGCCTTCCGGCACGCTTCCGGAAAACTGGCCGGGAATGTTCAACCCCGCAGGAGCGCCGTTTTGCCCGCTGTTGTAAGAAGAGGAGGCAGGCGCGCTGGGTAGGGAGGAGCCATCGTTCTGCGCTTGTAACGCGCTAACCATTAACAGGAAAACACGAGCGTGCCTGGACGCGGCTTTGAGCCGAGGCAGCCTTCGCGGGATCAACCGCTTCCTCACGATTTGTTCGCTCATGGAGGACGATGGAGACAACTCAATAAACTAAATTTGGATTCAACCTGCCGCCTTCCCGATGCAATCGTTTGCGAAACGGACGGCTCTTTCGGAACATTAACCCTAACGCAATCAGGACCGGACTAGGCGCCATTCCTAAACTAAGGTACCAGAAAAGCTTAGCGGCTCTGGAAGATCTACGCAAACGGGTGCATACTGACAGCAGAGCGTGGGGGCGGGGATAACGTTGTAAGTTCCGCTGCGTCCAATGCTGTGGCTCGGTTTCGGATGAGGTAGCAGATTCCGGTGTTTGCTCAGTTCCATCCTGCGGCTCCATGGCGACGGGCCGCCTGCCTGGCGACGTCCCTGACGGTGCACCTGCTCTGCCTCGGCTGGCTGCTGCACAATCCCACACCGATCTTCGTGGCTCCTGCGGCGGTAAGCAAAGGGGACGGAGGCAGTTCAGTAGCCCGGATCTATTTTGGCGGCTCGAGCGGAATCAAACAGGAGCATGCCACTGCGAAACTGGTTTTGCCGAAACCGGATAAGCATGAGAAAGCCCACCGCCTCGCCCCCCTGGCGGCAAAAAGGAACGCGGGCAACGTAACCACGGCGGCCGCGCGGCCCGAGGAACAACCCGGGGGCTCTCCCTACGGATCGCTTGCCTATGGTGCAATTTTTGGCTCCGAAGTACGGCCCGCTTTGCCCGTGGTTTCAATCGATCCAGTGGTTGAAGCCGATGTCCTCAACGGGATGGTTGGCGATGAAATCGTCGAAATCACGATCGACCGTGACGGAAACATTGTCGAGATGAAAGTGCTCCAGAGTATGGGACTGCCGGTGGATCAGCGAGTCCTGGCGGCACTGGAGAAGTGGCACTTTGCTCCGGCCACGCGCAATGGAGTTCCCATTCCCTCCAAACAGGATGTTCATTACCACTTTCCACGGTGAACGTGCCTACAGCCCTTCGGTGGACAGGGGATGAACACCGGGCTGCATGACGTTTGGAATCTGGTCTGGAAGTTCGAGTTTTTTCTGCGTGGCCATGGCAATGAGGAACTGCTCGACAGCTATACCGCCGAGCGCATCCCCGTAATTAGAAACGTTATCGAGACCACGGATTTTCTGACTATGGTTATGGTCCTCCAAACCGTTTTGCCCAGGCTCTGCGCTATACCGTTATACCCATGGTGTCGCGGCTTGCGCCGTTCCAGCATGCTTTCGTGCAGAGGCTCTCCGAACTTGGCATTGCCTATGGGGGAAGCCCGATTATTGAGGGGCTGGGAAAGCGCTACTTCGATGACTCGATGCGTGACGGCATTAAGAGCAAGTTTCTTTTAGTCATGGGAGACAACGAGGGATGGACAACCATCGAGACGGCGAAACAGCTCTGCGGATCATTCGGCGACATCGTGGAGTTCCGCTTGGCGGAGCACTCGGGAATCATGCTGGTTCGGCCCGACGGTTATATCGCGTACGAGAGGCGTGGCCATGATGGTGTTCCGGTACTGGCATCATTGCGTTCGGTTCTGGAACGCCAGACGAATCGGAGCCCGCAAAAAAGGGAAGCTGCATGAGCGTGATGCAGGGAAAGAGTAGTGCACCCACTCGACGCCGCGCGGGACTGAACGACGGATCCAGAGAATTGGTCGGGGCGCGCGGATTTGAACCGCGGACCCCCTGCGCCCAAGGCAGGTGCGCTACCAGGCTGCGCTACGCCCCGACTGACTTGCAGATTTGATTCTAAAGTACTTCCCAACTTCGTTCCACCTGTGTCGCTGGCCAAAATACTGTGCGACTTCGAAATCAGCAACATTCCGCAGATTTTGTAGGAAAATCTCCCATCTAGCCCGGGCTATACGAAGCACGAAAGAAATTCTGGCCCAACGGATTGTCCATGTATCCGCTGCTTTTCTTCATCAAACATGTCACCAGAAAGCATCCTTCCGTATTGAATTGTTGGCACGGTGATCAGGATAATTCCTGTCATCACTCTGGCTTCGCGAGTCATATGCTCTCCTTCCTGAAGTTCTAGTGTTGAACCCAATAGATTTTTGCCTTGCGGCCGCTACTTCAATAATGAGAGCCGTCATACCTTTATAATCCGCGACCTCGGTCCGTTCGGTTTGTTCATTGCGATTTTCTCCTCTGTCCAAGTAATGTGCCCCAGCCGTCTTTAAGGCCGGTTGAAAATAATATATTCGCACGGCTTGGTGTGATGGCCGTCACACACTCATGGTTCTAACTTAATGGCGCCTGAATCCTCTTGCGTTTAGAATCACGGCAGAGATTCGGGAGCTGAGCGAGTGGCTGCACAGGCACAGGTGGTTCTGACGCTCCAGCAAATCGAAAGGTTAATCCCAGCTCTCCAGCATCGTGGCTATCAGGTCATTGGTCCGGCAGTGCGCGACGGGGCCATCGTTTACGACGTTGTGGAGAGGCTTTCTGATTTACCAGTAGGTTGGACGGATGAACAGGAAGCCGGACGCTACCACCTGCGGCGGCGCAACGATGAAGCACTCTTCGGCTACGTGGTTGGTCCGCAAAGCTGGAAGAAATATCTACACCCTCCAGAGGTTCGTCTATTCGCTGCGGAGCGCAACGGCCAAACCTTTCGCATCCTGAACGATGAATCGGCGCCGCCCCGGCGGGCATTCCTGGGAGTGCGAGCCTGCGAGCTGGCGGCGATCGCCATTCAAGATCGCGTCTTGCAGAGTGATCGCTATCGAGATCCCATCTACGCGACTCGGCGCGAAGGGATCTTCATCGTCGCGGTTAATTGCACCCAGGCGGCATCGACCTGCTTTTGCACTTCAATGGGCACGGGTCCGCGGGTGCGGCGAGGCTACGATTTAGCTCTCACGGAACTGGTCGCGCCAGGCAGGCATGAGTTCGTAATCGAAATAGGTAGCGAGCCAGGCGCCGAGGTATTGGCGGAACTATCGGCGGCCGGAACTGGGGCGGGCGAATCGCCCGTCTCCACGCAAGAGGCGGCTTTGCAGGAGGCAGAAGCGGCGGTGGGCCGCGCCGCTTCCCAGATCCAACGCCGTCTGGACACAACCGGCATTCAGGAGTTGCTCTATGCCAACTTCGATCATCCCCGCTGGGACAACGTTGCACAGCGTTGCCTCACTTGCGCCAATTGCACCATGGTTTGTCCGACCTGTTTCTGCACGACCGTGGAGGACGTCAGCGATGTAACCGGCATGCACGCTGAACGCTGGCGAAAATGGGACTCCTGTTTCACGCAGAACTTTTCGTACATTCACGGCGGCAGTGTGCGGAGCTCGGCCAAGTCACGATACCGGCAGTGGATGACGCACAAGCTGGCGTCGTGGATCGACCAGTTTGGCAGTTCAGGATGCGTCGGGTGCGGCCGTTGCATCACCTGGTGCCCGGTGGGCATTGATATAACCGAGGAAGTTCGCGCCATCCGGCAGTCGACGGCTTCTTCTTCGCCACCCTCCTCAAAGGATACTAATGATGGAAACTCTTGAGCGAATCATCACCGAACACCCCTTCTTCGCCGGTCTCGAGTCGCATTTTCCCAACCTGCTGACAGGGTGCGCCTCGAACGCGCGGTTTGACGAAGACACCTACATTTTCAAAGAGGGCGAGGAAGCAGACGAGTTTTATCTGATCCGCGCAGGCCGGGTAGCTGTGGAGATCTTTGCGCCCCAACACAAGCCGATCGTAGTGGCAACTGTGGGCGAGGGAGAGATTCTAGGTTGGTCGTGGTTGCTACCTCCGTACCAAAGGAAGTTTCACGCACGCGCCCTTGAGCCTGTGCGTGCGATCGCGCTCGACGGCAAGTGTTTACGCACGAAATGCGAACAGAACCACGATCTCGGCTATGAGATGTTGAAGCGGTTGGCCCTGATTTTGGAGCAGAGGTTAGAGGCAACGCGCCTCCAGTTGCTCGACGTTTACGCGGTTAGGTGATGACGATGGCGACTGCAGCCACGATCGATCCGATGCTCCCACAACCGTATTCCGTTGGGCAAGTGGTCCAGGAAACTGCCGATACCTTTACCTTAACGTTGGAATCGTCAGACGGAGCGGGGGGGAATCAGTTCAAGCCCGGGCAGTTCAGCATGCTGTGGGTGTTTGGTGTGGGTGAGTTGCCGATTTCCATTAGTGGTCACCCTGCTCAGCACGACCGGTTGGTGTACACCGTGCGCTCCGTCGGGCAGGCAACCCATGCGCTGGTGAGTCGCGAGGTCGGCGATCGGGTTGGAGTCCGAGGTCCATTTGGGACGGGATGGCCGCTGGATCTGGCTCACGGCCGCGACGTGCTGGTTGTCGCGGGTGGAATCGGTTTGGCCCCGCTCCGCCCCGTGATCTATGAGGTCCTCCACAATCGCGAGAAGTACGGTCGGCTGGTGATTCTTTATGGCGCGCGCAGTCCGCGCGACCTGCTTTATCGAAAGGAGCTGACTTCCTGGGCCCGGCACCGCGACACGCAAGTGTTGGTCACTGTGGACTACGGCGGGCTGAGTTGGCGTGGCCACGTCGGCGTGGTTACAACACTGTTCAAGTACGCGCGGCTGCAACCAGCGCGTTCGGTGGCCATGGCGTGTGGACCCGAGATCATGATGCGATTCGTTGCGCGCGATCTCGAAACTCATGGGCTGAGCCGGGGAAATATCTACCTTTCGATGGAACGAAACATGAAGTGCGCGGTCGGTTTCTGCGGGCACTGTCAGTATGGCCGGCATTTCATCTGCAAAGACGGCCCTATCTTTTCGTATGACCGAATGCGGCCGCTACTGGAAAAATATGAGCTCTAAAGTCAGACGCAAGCCCCGAATCGGAGTCTTCAAGTTCGCTTCCTGCGATGGCTGCCAGTTGAGTTTGCTCGACGCGGAAGACGAACTGCTGGGCGTAGCCGGAGCCCTCGACATTGCGTATTTTCCCGAGGCTTCCAGTTCGATGGTAAAGGGGCCTTACGACATCGGACTGGTGGAAGGATCGATTACCACGCACAACGACGCGCAGCGCATCCAGGAAGTTCGGCGGCAGTGCAAGACTTTGATTACCATTGGGGCCTGTGCTACGGCAGGCGGCATCCAGGCTCTGCGAAACTGGAAGGATGTGGATGAATTCATTCGCATCGTGTACGCAACCCCAAAATTCATCAATACGCTGAAACTCTCCACGCCGATCGCCGAACACGTGCCGGTGGACTTCGAACTGCGCGGCTGCCCCATCAACAAGTACCAGCTTATCGAGCTGATCACGGCTACGCTCGCTGGGCGGAAGCCAAATGTCCCAACCTACAGCGTGTGCATGGAGTGTAAGCGCAAAGGCAACGTCTGCATCGCAGTGGCGCAGGGCGTGGCCTGCCTGGGGCCGGTGACGCACGCGGGTTGCGGGGCGCTGTGTCCCAGCTTTGACCGTGGCTGTTACGGCTGCTATGGCCCCATGGAAAGCCCCAATACCGGATCGCTGAGCAATCAGTTTCGCATTCTGGGTCAGGACAACGCCGGAATTACGCGGACTTTCCGCAGCTTCAACGCCTGGGCATGGCAGTTCCGCAAGGCGAGCGAGGAGAGTGAGCGGACGTGAGCAAGCAGCCGAGTAGAACCATCAAGGTTGATATTTTGGCGCGAGTCGAAGGTGAAGGGGCACTCTACGTCAAGCTGAAGGGCGATCAGGTTCAGGACGTAAAGCTGAAGATCTATGAGCCCCCTCGTTTCTTCGAAGCCTTTCTGCGGGGAAGGCATTTCTCCGAAGTCACGGACATGGTGGCGCGCATTTGCGGAATTTGTCCTATCGCGTATCAGATGAGCGCGGTGCACGCCATCGAGCTTGCTCTCGGTGTCGCAATCGACCCATCCGTGCGACAGCTGCGACGCTTGTTCTACTGTGGAGAATGGATTGAGAGCCACACGCTACACGTATACATGCTGCATGCGCCTGATTTTCTTGGCTATCCCGACGCCATCGCGATGGCACGGGATCACCAGGCCATCGTGCAGCAGGGGCTGCGCCTGAAAAAAGCGGGTAACCGAATCGTGTCTTTGATGGGCGGACGGGAGATTCACCCGGTGTCCGCCGCCGTTGGCGGCTTTTACAAAGCACCCCCCAAGAGCGCACTCAAGGAGCTGGTGGACGAACTCAAATGGGCTCTCGACGCCTCGCTGGCCACTGCGCGCTGGGTCGCAGGGTTCGATTTCCCCGATTTCGAGCAGGATTATGAGTTTGTCTCTTTGTCTCATCCGGACGAGTACCCTTTCAACGAAGGCCGGATCGCATCGAATCATGGGCTTGATATCACTGCATCCGAATATGAGGACAATTTCAGTGAGCAGCATGTGGAGCACTCGAATGCTCTGCATTCCGTGCTGCGAGGCCGGGGTTCGTACATGGTCGGCCCCATGGCCCGCTTCAATCTGAACTTTGACAAACTGCCGGATGTGGCCCAACAGGCAGCACGCGATTGCGGACTTCAAGTGCCGTGCCGCAATCCGTTTCGGAGTATCGTGGTGAGAGCGATCGAGTTGGTGTTCGCATGCCACGAGGCCCTGCGTGTGATTCGCGAATACGAGCCGCCTGCCGCCCCACGCGCGCAGGCAACCGCGCGCGTGTCGACCGGGCAGGCTGCCACGGAAGCGCCGCGGGGCCTACTCTATCATCGCTATGGGATTGATCAGGACGGGCTCATCACTTCGGCAAAGATTGTTCCTCCGACTTCGCAGAATCAGAAGCGTATCGAGGAAGACCTTTGGCATTTTGTTGGCCAGGTTGCGACCCGCCCGACTGCGGAGATCACCTGGAAGTGTGAGCAGGCCATACGCAACTACGATCCCTGTATTTCTTGCGCGACCCATTTCCTCACCTTGCACGTGGAGCGGGACTAGACTTTGGCACTTTGCATCATCGGTTGCGGCAACATCGATCGCGGGGACGATGCGGCGGGTCTGCTGGTCGTGCGCCGCCTGCGTGCGATTGGAGCCGAGGCTTTCGGAGTCGAGGTCGCAGAGCAAAGCGGCGGCAACTTGTCTTTGATGGACTGCTGGCGTGGCTCCGAACATGTGATTCTGGTGGACGCCACTGCTCCGAGCGGCACGCCTGGTCAAGTTCGCGTATGGAACAGCGACACCAACCCGTGGCCTAAAGACGTCTTTCATTGTTCCACCCATGCTTTCGGGGTGAACGAAACGGTAGAATTGGCGCGCGTCCTGAACCGTTTGCCGCAGACGCTGTTGATTTACGGCATCGAAGGCAAACAGTTTTCCTTCGGTGCGCCACTCTCTCCGGAGGTTGAACGCTCTGTGGAATCCGCGGCGCAGCAACTCTTTGAGCTCATCCGGACGACGAAAGGTTCCCATCCAGCCGGCGCGAAACCATACCCGAAATCAGGCAGAGGCCGGGACGGCTCACCGACTCTTAATCCTTCTGAATAGCTTTTCGCGATTCGATCGAGGGGCTCAGTCAATTTTTGTGACGGTTGATTCCGGCGCATGGTCGCGTGACGGATATCACAAGCGAAAAGCCGGGACGGAGTTATCGTAGAGAAGGCCTCTATGCCTGGTTCATCTACGGACGGCGTGGGTCTGGGCCACCTGGCTCCCGAACATTTGCGCGCTGCCCTCAGCAACTTCCTGCCCAAAGGCGCCACCGCCGCCGAGCAAACCGCCGCCATTGAAGTCGGGCTGCGAAGCCCGGCCGGCGAAGCCATGCGGGATACGATGGCGCGATGGATCGTCGACGAGATCGTTCCGGTTCAAAGGCTGGTTCCGCAACCCTATTTGGCATGGCGTCCGCCGGTTCGGGACGCCATGATGTTCGTGGTAGCCCGGCTCTCGCCTGCTCGCCTCGCTCCCAAGCTGCTCGAACAACTCGAACTTCCACCGGAAACGTCCGCGGAACAACGCTTACTGCGGCTCATCGCAAAAGTGCCCGGTCTGCAGAAACTGGGACAGGTCATCGCCCGCAACCAGCACCTCCGCCCGGCTCTGCGGAATGCGCTGGCCCGTCTGGAAAATGGAATTCGGGACGTCCGGCCAGAGGACATGGTCGCGGTCATTCGGCGAGAGTTGGGGCCGCGGGTCGAGAGATATGCGGTGAAGATTGCGCCGGCGATTCTCTCGGAGGCCAGCGTCAGTGCGGTAGTGCGCTTTACCTGGCGTAACCCGGCGACCGGAAAACGTGAGCGGGGAGTCTTCAAGGTCCTCAAGCCCCACATCCCGGAGTACTTTGCGGAAGACATGGAGTACCTGCAGGGGCTGGCGCAATACTTCAGTGACCGGCAACACAACTACGGTTTTCCGGCAAAGCTGCTTCCTGATACTTTCAAGAAAGTCCAGCGCTTGCTTCGGCATGAGATTAATTTCGTGCGGGAGCAGAAAACTCTGCTTGAAGCCTGGAGTCTCTATCGATCCATGCGCGGCATTCGCGTACCGCGGCTGATTCAGCCGCTCTGCACACCGAGAATTACCGCGCTCACCGAGGAGCGCGGGATCAAGGTAACGAATGCTGCGGCCCGCCTGCCCCCTGCTCGGCGCAGGAAAGTTGCCGAGCAGCTCATCGAAGCATTGATTGCGGTTCCGCTTCTGGCGGCGCAGGAAGACGCCATTTTTCACGGCGACCCCCATGCCGGCAATCTGCTCTACAACAATCGTACGGGCGAACTGACGATCATCGACTGGGCCCTCCGTGAGCGGCTAAGCCGGGACCAGCGCCGGCACCTTGCCCTCCTGTTCCTGATGGTGACCTTGCGCGACCCGGTCGGCACCTGCAATGAAGTGTTGGCGCTCTGTCAGCAGCCGGTTCGAGGCAGTTCGCCGCGGGGGAAAATGGTTTCGGAGTTGGTCGTGCGTTTTCTCGAGGAACTTCCGCTGGGTCGCTTGCCCAGCGGCGTGGACGCCATGCGCCTCCTGGAGCGCCTCGCCATGAAGGGTGTCAGATTCCCGGGACCGCTGATCATGTTGTCCAAGGTGATGTTTACGCTGGATGGAATCCTGGGCGACGTTGGAGGGCCTGACGGCGGCCTGGGTTTCGCTATCGCGCGTCACGTTTCCCGGCATTGGATCAGCAATCGCAGAGAGTTCCGTTCACCCCTGAAGACCCGCGACTGGGTCACACTGCAGTGCAGCGCTCTTCTTTATACGGGTCGTTTGTGGTTGCAATGCGAGCAGGCTATTTTGGACCGGTTGCTGCCGGCGGGCTCAACCGCGCCGGTTGCATCGGCCTAAGAAAAGCTTCAGGCCCTATTGTTCCACTCTGCCTCCGCTGCCGGTGGGATAAAGCTCATTGCCCTCTCGGTGAGCGCGGTGATGGTCAGGCTGGGATTGACTCCGAGGTTGGCCGCCACCACAGACCCGTCACAGATGTACATATTCCTGTAGTTGAAGACTCGCTGGTGAGAGTCGACCACGCCGTGGGTCGAACTATCGGCGATCACGCAGCCGCCGATGCAGTGCGCGGTGCCGGGAACATTGAAGAGGATCTCTGGAAGCATGCTCATCGGAAAACCGCCGGTAAGTTGAGCGAGGGTCTTGGCGAACTCGTTGGCCTTCGGAATGTAGGTGGGAACTTTCTCGCCCCGGCTTACGAGAAACTTGCGGAACGGCCAGAACCAGGGGCGTTGCCATCGCATCTCGATCTCCCCGTCGAGTGCCTGCATGCACAGCAGAATGACAAACTCCCGCGCCCAGCCGAGCGGCTGCAGCACGCGGATGGTCTTGAATGGATGGCGAAGCAGAGAGCGTATGACGTTTTTCAGCCAGAGTGCGATTCGCTGGGGACCGGGTCGGCCATCGGTCAGGATCGTGGTCAAAAATCCCATCGCATCAGAACCGCTGGGGTAGCGGACGGCTTCGATGTGAGTGTGCTCGTCAATATAAACGCCCGAGCCGATCGCGACGCCCTGGGACACAACCTGCGAGTAGCCCGGTGTGCGCGCTCCGATGAGCGATTCGGAGTTGGTACGCACGTGCTGACCCAACTGGCCGCTGATGGCCGGCAACGAGCCTTTTTCTTTGAGCTGAAAGAGAAGCTCCATCGTGCCTAATGAGGACGCGGATAAGATGATCCCTCGGCAAGTAAACCTTCGAGGTTGGCGGCGAATCCATGCTGTAGATTTCACCGTCCCGACTTCGTATCCGGCGCTGCCATCGCCGGCGTTATGCAATGGTTTGACGTTCACCACTCTGGTTTCAGGGAAGACCCGCGCCCCGTGTTTTTCCGCCAGATACAAGTAGCCCAGGTCCAGAGTATTTTTCGCGCCATAGCGGCAGCCCATCATGCAGCCACCGCAACCGATGCAGGTGGTTCGTGCCGGTCCTTCTCCTCCGAAGTACGGATCCGGAAAAGCTTTGCCTCCCGCCTCGCCGTTGGCTGGCTGGAAGATGCTCACCGTGGTGCAGTAGAAAGTGTGCCCGAAGCCTGCGGCTTCCGCAGCCTTCCTCAATAAAAGATCGGCCGGCCCAAGAATTCGGTTTTCAGTTACGCCCAGCATTCGCAAAGCGGTCTCATAATGTTGCGGCATTTCCGCTTTCCAATTGCACAGCCCCGTCCAGGATCCCGCGCCCCACACTTTCTCAGGCGGCGCAAGCAAAGTACAGGCGTAGGTGATCGACCCCCCGCCCACCGCAGAGCCGTGGAAGATGGTTGCATGTTTGAAGAACTGGATATTGAAGAAGCCGCGCAGACCGAGTTTGGGGCGCCACAGCCAGCGATGGATTGACCAACTGGTGTGTGGGAGATTATCAGGTGTCCAGCGCCGTCCCATCTCCATGACGGCAACGCGATAGCCTTTTTCTACCAGGCGGTGGGCGGAGACGCTACCACCGAAGCCCGATCCAATGACGATGAAATCGAAATCGAATTGGTCATTGCCGCAAGCCATGGCAGATCCCTCCACCTATTCCTATGCGCACTGGGAAGCACTGTCGAAACAGTGCGCAGGAGCAGTTAAGAGAATCGGCGAATCCGGCGGAGGGGCGGCGACCACAGTTCGCAGAACGTTATTCGTAAGTTGCCACCAGCCGTGAAAATCTCGGCTGCCGGGACAGCACACCAGCATTCGGCTCCAGCCATTGCGGTCACAGGATTCAGAGAAAGGGCGAACTACCACAGAGCGCGTGTCGAGTCGAAGCCCTTCCCGCAGGGCCTTCAGCGCGCTCTCTTTGGCGCTCCAAAGCAGGGCCAGGAGCCGTGGACGGTCAGCCGCAAACGTGCGCGCGATTAGTGCTTGTTCTTCGCAGGTAAAGTAGTCGGCGATAAAGGCATCGCTGCGCGGCTCGACCATTTCCAGATCGCAACCCATCTCCGCGCCGGACATCGTTACGGCACAGACCGCGATCCCGCTGCGGTGGCTCAGTGAAATCGTGAGCGCTACCGGCTGGTCGGCGAAAAACGCTGTCGGTGCTCCAGATGGCTCGGGGCGTATCTCTATTTTCCTGAAGACTTGGGGATGATGCGGCACATCCAGGCATGCAGACAGGGCGAGTTTTGCCGTCCAGCGTCCCAGCCGCCAGTCGGCGCGACGCTTGGCAAAGCGCAAGCCGCGCAAATAAACCATTTCGTTCGTGCCCAGCCAGTCATTCTCCGGTGGTACATCCGCTTCGAATTGTTCCAGCCAATACACATTCATCCCAATTCACCCGTGGTGACACTAAGCCGCCTCCGTTATCGCGGTTTCGGAAATTCCGATTTCAGTTTCGGAGAGTCCGGCTTTTTGCTTTGCGGATTCCAATTCCACCCTGGCAATGCCGCGTTCCACCGCGTGAATGAGATACGGACGCAGGTCTGCAGGCGGAATAATGCAATTGAGAGCACCCACGGTCAGAGCCCGCTGCACGCTATGCACGCGGTCGAACTCGGCAGCCACTTCGCCAAGCTTCTCAGAGTGAATGAGCTTGAAAAGCTCGTCCCACTGGGCGCGCAGCCGGCCTTTTTCCGCGCCCTCAGCCTCTGCCATTGCCTGGCTCAGAGTCTGCAGACGGGGATCTTTGCGGGCTTTCGCTTCAACCTCGCCTGCGAAAACCACTGCCGCGGCGGGAGCGCCGCCGATCACGGAGGCGTAGGTCCCCTCCAAGGCTGCGACTTCAACATTTTCATTGAGGGCTCGCGAAAAGACCACGTAGGCGCCCCCGTGATAGCGGGAGACCACGCAAAAGACGATGGGGCCTTTGAAGTTCACCACCGACCTGCCGATCTCGGCGCCATACTCAAGCTGGAGCCTGCGCATCGACTCCGGCGACCCATCAAATCCGGACAGGTTGGCGAGGACCACCACGGGCCGGTTGTTGCTGGCCGCGTTGATCGCGCGGGCGATTTTCTTGGAGGATTGCGGGAAGAGCGTCCCGGAAGTCCACTGATCGGGCCCGTCGGCGGGAACAAATCCTAACCGCGGCAGGGGCTGGGATTCGATACCGATTAGACACACCGGATAGCCACCGAGATGGGCGTCCCACACCACCGCCGTCTCGGCCGCGCGCATGCCGGCCCAACGCTCCAGCGGCGCATGGTCCTGGTCCGTGACGGCCATCATCACTTTGCGAATCTCAAAGGATCTCTTTCGACCGGGGTTGGTCTCATCCGACAGAATATCGCCAATACGTTCGAAGCCCTCTTCGTTATTGCCGTTTCTGCCGTGCGGATAGACCCTTACATCGCGATCCGTTGGGTCGGCAGTCGCGTCACGCCGGGGAAAACGCTCACCCGGGGCCACGTAAGTATGTTCGTAGTGGCGCAACAGAATGTGGCAAGCTTCATCGATATCGTGGGCCCAATATTGCGCTTGCCCATTGATGCCCATGATGCGGTCGTAGCCGCCGATGCCTTGATTGTCCTCGGCGGAGACGCTGCCGGAGTAGTCCAAGGCGCGCTTGCCGGTAAGCACCATTGCGGCTTGCGGCGTCATAATCAGAATGCCCCGGGTGTGCATGAGCATGGTGGCTTCGGCGTTCCAGTAAGGCTGGGCGCCGACGTTAATCCCGTTCACCACCAGATTGACTTCGCCGCCGGTTTGCGTGAAGTTCACCAGGCCCCGCAGAACGCGGGCAATCCAATCCATGTTCTCTACTCCGCTCTGCATGGAGATTTTGGCGCCTGCCGAGATGGGGAACCATTCCACTGGGATACCTTTCGCCTGGGCCAGATCCAGCGCCGCCAGAATGCGCCGGCATTCAGGTTCGGCGATGGCGCCCAAATCCCGGCTCGGATCCCCGAGCATGAGAACTCGGGTCATACCCTCGGCATACTTGGTTGTGAAGTTGCGGATGATACCTACGATGATATTGGCCTTGTTCTGGCCATAAGGACGATCGACGGGGACAAGGCGGCCGTCAGAGTCAAGATCATGTTCAACAAAATCGCCGGAAGGGAATTCCGCCCGCGTGTCTTCGGAGGCGGGGGTGAGCATTTTTATGATTTCGTAGGGATAGATGAGTCCGCGCTGGCGCATGCGGACGACTTTCTGATCGTATTCGGTAAGCGGCCGGATGGGTTGCGGTTTGTCACCCGGTCGAAAGGTAATGAGCATACCGCTGCCGCCTGGGCTCGAAATTCGTACCACCATATCGCGCAACTCGCCACTAGCGGGATTGGGGATGCGGGCACGCACTACCACTTGCTCTAATCCCAGGCCTTCGGTCGCTGGTGCCAGTTTGCGCGCCAGGTCACGTAATTCATCCTGCCCGAGGTTAAGGGGAGGCCAGATGTTAAGCAGAATGCGATTCCAAAACAGGCGCTTGTGAGCCGGCCGTCGCGACTGGAAGAGGCGGATGCTGGCCAGCGCTTCGGTGAACATGCGTTCCAGGTGGGGCAGTTGCACGATGCGGCCGGCCGCATCGCGCACCGGAGTTACGTCGCGCACTTCCGCGCACGCGAATAAGCGTTCGTCCTTTGGGTTATCGCGTGCAACCGCGTGGAGAAGGTAAACATCTTCGACAGACGGGAGGCGCTCGATGTTGAAATTGCTGAGCCGCCACAGATGCAACCGCTTGGCCAACATGGGATGGATCCCGCGGTAGAGCTTCTCCTCTTCAAATGCACTCCCGTTATGGCGATAAGTGAAGTGCTGCGCGCCCATTCCCAAGCTGTGACCGGTGCTGGTGACAGACGCCACGATGCGCCGGATATCACGCGGGAACCCCGCCTTCTCGAGCACGGCGCGTATCTGCTGCTGGAGAGCATCCGGGTCCCCGAGCCAGCCGGAATGAAAGACGTAAAAATCGATGACGACATCATGGCCGGACGGCACCTCTGCAATCATGGGAAATATTGTCCGCGCCGCCTCCGAGAGCCGGGAATACTCGGCGTGCGTGGTAAAGACGTGGATGTGTTTTCCCTCATGATCGTATTCGGCCGACGCATAACATTGCCCGTCCACGGACTGGCAGCGGAAGTTTGTAAGCGTACGGATGCGGTAGTACCGCCAAGTGAGCGCTTCCAACATCAATTCACGCATGGCAGGGTCGGCGGCGGCGAACCGTGCCGTTAGCAGACTCGCCATCGGCTGCGGGCATTCGACCAAAGCACGGATTCTCTCAAGACGATCCTCGGCGCCTGGATTGGCTGCCAAATAGGCGAGATGATCCTCGACCTGCGCATACACCTGCCTGCGTGCCCGCTCGAACAACGGTTGGTCGAAGTAGCGATAGCGCACTTCCCGGGCCAGGTCTGTAACCGCCGGAAAGAGTCCATTGGTCAGGGAGGCCATCCGGTCCAGAAGCGCCCGGAAGGACTCCCCGGCTTGTGACGATAAGTTCTGGACCTGTTGCAAGCGGCGTTCCAGGACAGCCACGACGGGTGCGATTTGCTGCTCCACACGTTGATGTGATTTGTAAATCCAGAGCAGACTCTCTTCCAGTTCAGGTGAGCGGTCCAGTGTCTGCACACCGTAGTGAGCCAGCGCGCGACGAAGCGCGCTGACGAAAACCGGCGGGAGCCCTTCGCCCCGCGTCTCCAACATGCGCAGGTAAGCGAACAGGTAAGCCTCGGCACTGGGTTCTTCGCCGCTGGCTCGATGGTTTACCTCCGGGTCGCGTTGGAACAGAGAACATATATCCACAAAAATGTTGAGGATCTCATCCTCTCTCTGCCGAATTTCATCACCCTCCGCCGGGCAACTCTGGCCCCATTCGCTGAGCAGCCGAGTGCTCTGCTTGGAATCCGCATCGAAGCCCAGCATGAGCTGGCGGAGTTCCTCCAAACTCTGTCGACAAGTGGATTGGACAGTTTCTTGGTTTGCCTTGGGATCGACCGATGTGCCGAAGACCACTCCTTCTTGGGTTGCCATGGCATCGTCGCCGGCTACCGGGTCGATCTGCAGAAGTGGAGCTCCGGTGTCCACCTGCACATTGGGGATCGTCATCACCTGCCGCACTCTTCCAGAGAACGGGGCGACCACCTGCATTTCCATTTTCATGGCTTCCAGCACCGCCAGGCGTTCGCCAACCGCAACCATGTCGCCAGGCTTGACGGCGATCGAGACCACTACGGCAGGCGCGGGCGCATACACCAAACCTCCGTCGTCTCGATCGATCTGGTGCGACGCACCTTCCACTTCGATCCGGTAGCTCTGCCCCTGAACCGCGGAGATAATGCGAAAACGCCGACCGAAGACGGTGAGCCAGCACTCGAAACGATTCAGGCGATCGATTTGGGCTTCGATACCAGCCCCATTAGCCTCCACCCGGTATCGCTGACGGCCAAGACGATAAATCCTGGGCGAGTAGCTGTGCCCTTGGTAGCGCAGCTCCACCGTGCGGCCGACCTCGCTCCGGACTTGCGGCCGCCCGCGCACTGCTGAGGCATAGAACTGCGCCTGCTCCACCGCCAACTGGGCATCGTAGGCTTCGATTGCAGCTTGAATGAGGGCCACATCGGCATAACGTCTGGACAGGTGGCCGCCGGTAGACGCCAAGTGGTCCAGCCACCCATTGTGAAATTCGCCACTCTGCACTTCGGAGCGGTTCAGCAACTCCAGAAGGAAGGCTTTGTTACTGGCTCCGCCCTTGATGACGATGACGCTCTCACACAGCGCTCGCTGCAGGCGAGAGAGAGCTTCTTTTCGATTCCGTCCGTAGGCGATGACCTTGGCGATCATGGAGTCGAATTCTGAGGGGATCGCATCACCTTCCGCCACTCCGGTGTCGATTCGGATGCCCGGCCCGGGCAGGATTCTGAATCGCTCAATAACGCCCGGAGCTGGAGCGAAGCTGTTCGCCGGGTCTTCCGCATTGAGCCGCACTTCAATGGCATGTCCGATGGTGAGTGGCAGCCCGCCCTCGAGGCGGCCTCCGCGCGCAACGTGAATTTGAAGTTTGACCAGATCAAGCCCGGAGGTACATTCGGTGACTGGGTGTTCGACCTGCAGCCGGGTGTTCATCTCCATGAAGGACAAACGCTTGCGTTCCGGTTCGTAAAGGAATTCGACAGTGCCGGCGTTGTGGTAGCACGCTGCCTGACTAAAGCGCACTGCCTCCTGCCGCAACGCCTGATCTTGTTCTTCAGAAAGCGCCGGCGAAGGTGCTTCTTCGAGGATCTTCTGGTGGCGTCGCTGAACCGTGCAGTCGCGCACGCCGGCGGCCCATGTCGCCCCGTAGTGGTCGGCAATAATTTGGACCTCCACGTGGCGGACGCCCTGGACCTGACGCTCCAGGAATACGGTTGGGTCCCCGAAGGCCTTGAATGCCTCTGCCCGGGCGCTGCTAAAGGCTTGCGGGAGTTCCTCCAGCGAGCGCACCAGCCGGATCCCGTGACCACCCCCTCCGGCGGTAGCTTTAATAAGGACTGGATAACCCAAGCGTTCGGCCTCACTCCGGGCATGATCGAGCGTTTCCACCGGCCCGTTGCTCCAGGGCACTACAGATATCCCGACCTGCTCGGCCAATTGTTTGGACGCGATTTTGTCGCCCACTCGCCGCATCACGTTGCCATCCGGACCGATGAACACGATACCCAGCTCATGGCAAAGGTCGGCAAATGCGGCGTGCTCAGCCACAAATCCCCATCCTACCCAGACTGCATCCGCTCGCGTGGAGGTTAGTGCGCGTGCAAGCTGGCCATAATCAACGTAGCTACTCTTGAGTTGCCGGGTTACGGGATCAAGAACCTGGGCGGGGCCAAGACACACGGCCTCGTCGGCCTCACGTACAAACATGGAATGGCGGTCGGGTTCGGTGAAGAGAGCGATCGTGCGCAACGATGTGCCGTGTTCCTGATTGAAATCGCGGGCTGCGTGGATGAAACGCATGGCGGCTTCACCGCGATTCACGATCGCAACGCGTTGAAATTCGTGTTTCATAAGTCCCCGATCAAACGATCGTCAGGACAAATCGGCTTACATCGCTCATGCGGCGACGGGTTCCAGAGACATTGCATCCTGCAGCGTCTTCAACTGCCTGGCATCCACGGCGTTCGGAAGCGCTACGGTGCGATAACCGCTAAGCTGCAAATACCGTCGGCCTTTCGCATCGATAACCTCGGCATGAAAACTTTCCGCATCCGGATCGGGAGTGACCACAGCAAATAAATTGTCTTCCGACTCACTGGGCGTGCCGTACAGGCGCACTTTGTGGATGTGCAATGGCAGGCCCATCCGCCCTTGCACGCCCATTTCCCAAAGGCCTGCAGTCTGGAAGCAAAGCTCAATCAGCCGCGGCGCGATCCGAGTCGGCAACTCCGATGGATGGTGATTGTCAGGCAGGCCCTTGGCCATCTGGGCAGCGATTTGCATTCCGTCCCACCAGGCATGCTTCACGACCTGGTAAGCGGGCCCGTGGAAGTAGAGACGATAGATGTCGGCGGCCTCGACCGTATGTCCGGTGGGCGTGCCCAACGCCGACAGGCTCAAATCTTTAAGCGCCTGTTTGGTCAGTCGAACCCGGGCGGTGAAGTGGGTTGTTACTTGTGGCTCGGCCTGGCTTGGCAGCGACCGGCTCCCCGTCAAACGACAATCAGCCACGAGGTCGTCACTTTCGGGATGAATGATTGCATGGATGGTCAGAGTACGCGCTTCGCTCCTGTAGAACTTGAACGGAGCCAGGAAGTTGACGTCTTCGATTGCGGTGATCTGCCAGCCGGAAAGCAGACAGCGAGCTACTTCGGCAAAAGCCTCGATACCCATAACCCCGGGCAGCACCGGCGTACCATCAATTTGGTGATCGTGCAGAAATGGCTGAACGGCCGGATCGAGCGTGGTTTCAATTTTCAGACCAGTCTGAAGTCCCATGCCCACGAATTTGCCGATCATGGGTCCTGACTCTGGCGAGAGCGCCATGGCTTCCGTCGCAGAGGCATCCAGCCCGCCGGTGACATCCCACTCGTTTAGCAAAGCACCGAGACGCTGGCCGATCACGACTTCGCCGCGCGTCTCTCCAACAGTTAATTCGCGTCGAATCAGAGGAATCCCGGCCTCGGGCGGTAACATATCGATGCCCGCCAGTTCCATCATCTTTGGGATAGACCCGCGTGTGGCCATGCCGATGCCGCCCCACGCCGTCCAGTCAATGACGATCCCGCGTGTGCCTGGCCGCGTGGTGCGGAAGCTCGAGGTGATCTTGCACAACAGATCGTTGGCTGAGCTGTAGTCGGTTTGACCGGCGTTGCCGAAGCGCCCGGCAATCGAACTGAATGCGACCGTCGCTCGGAGGGGCATGTCGCCGATGGCATGCAGAAGATTGAACCAGCCATCGCTCTTGACGTCGAAGACCAGATCGAACTCACGAGGCTCCTTGTCCGGAAGAAAATGGCTGCGTTCTATGCCAGCCGCGTGCAGGAGGACGTCAATGTGCCCACTACGCTGGCGCACCTGCTCGATCACCATGGCCACCGCTTCCGCATCTGTGAGATTGACGCTGAAGTAGTGCGCAGTACCGCCGGCGGCACACACCGCGTCAATGGCGCTCTGAGCGGCTTGCGCTCGCTCCAAAGCTGCGAGTTCTTTTTCCACCAGGGCTGGCGTGGCGCGCTCGCCGCGCCCCTGGATGCGCGCGAACAGATCGCGCTTGAGTCCGTCTTTATCGGTCAGGAAGCGTTTGAGGTCGGGGTTCTCCGGGTCCGGCTCGGGCACTAGATCGAGCAGGTAGAACGTGCCTCCCGAGGCAGTCGCCAAATCGGCGGTGATGGCGGAGACAATACTACCGGCGGCGCCGGTGACCAGGAATACGCTGCTGCTATCCAGCGTCAGACCTGGTTTACCGTCTGCCGCAGGCTGCTCCTGCAATCCGATGGCCCAGCGCAGTGCGTTTTTGTGGCCGATTTCGATTGCGCCGGGATCGCGCAGAGTTTCTTCGACCAGGATGCCGGCGATCTCTGACGGCTTTGCTTGTGCTGCAAAGTCGACTGCCTTGACCAGTGCATCCATGCGCTCTCGCTTATAGGTTTTAGTGAAGCCCACGACTGCGCCACCGAGCGGCGCGACCGCGCCGGCCTCATCGTAGCCGTGCTGTCCGCCCAGCCGCGTCGCGGAGACGAGGAAAGTCCCCGGCGCCACAACCTGCTCGTACAGAATGCGCATGGTGGCATACAGCGATTTGACGCGTACTTGCAGTGCGTCGCGCCAGCTGGAAAGGTTCATGGCGGCGAGGTCACCCTCGTTGTCCAGCGCGGGCAGCCAGTAAACTCCATGGACGGGACCGGCGGCCAGCCAGCTCTTGAGACCATCGGCTAGGTTCGCTGCATCCAGCCCGTCTCCGATCCGTAGAACTTCGACACCCAAAGCCTGAAGCTGTTGCGTCAGCGCATCCGCGACGCCAGATTTGTCCGGCATAACCACGACTCTGCGACCGGAGGCGAGGGTTACGCCGGTTGGCTTGCAAAGGGCAAGCGGTGGCCGCAAGTTGGGAACGGGCACCCGGCGCGGGATGCGGTCGGCGGCATCGAAGCTGGAGGGAAGCGCACGAGGTGTAATCGACTTCAAATCCGAAGATGCAGACGCCGCTGGTTTTTTCTGCGCTGGTTCCGATTTCTCCTGCACTGTGGCAGTGACTGCTGCGGGCGCCTTGGGCAACCCCGGCTGCCGGTCACGGGCAAACTTAATCACATGGGCCAGGGTGGGGAAATCCCGTAATTTTAGATTTTCCTCGCGAGGGATGTTGTACGCCGCTCGCACCGCCGCAAACATTTCTGCCTGCTTGACGGTGTCGATTCCGAGGTCAGCTTCCAGATCAAGATCCAGATCCAGCATGTCCTGCGGATATCCGGATTTGTCGGCCACAATCTCCAACACTTTTTCTTTGATAGCCTGGTCCGTTGCTGGCGGCACTGCGACTGCGGGTAGAACGAATTCTTTGACAGTTCGAGTGGGCACGGCGTCAGCGCCGGCCAGGTCAGGGCGCTTCTCGTAAACGAAGCGGATCACGTGCGCCAAGGTCGGGTAGTCGCGCAGCTTACGGTTCTCATCGCGCGGAATGCTATAGATTTCGCGGATGGCCGCGAACATCTCCGCCTGCTTGACGGTATCGACACCCAAGTCGGCTTCGAGATCGAGATCCAAGTCCAGCATGTCTCTGGGATAGCCGGTTTTTTCTCCTGCCAGATCGAGAATGCGCTCCCTGACGGGGTCGCCGGAGTTTTCCTTCGCTGGAATCGTCGCCGCCGGTGGCTCTACAGGCTTAATCGCTTCCTGAACCGGCGGGAGCGTTTGGGCTGGAGCTACAACCAGGTCGGGCCGTTTCTCATAAACGAAGCGGATCACGTGCGTTAAAGTTGGGTAGTCACGCAGCTTGCGGTTTTCATCGCGTGGAATGTTGTAGATCTCACGGATAGCCGCGAACACCTCCGCCTGCTTGACGGTATCGACACCCAAGTCGGCTTCGAGATCGAGATCCAGGTCCAGCATGTCGACCGGATAACCAGTTTTCTCGGCTACGAGTGCCAGAACCCTTTCTTTGACCGGATCGCCTTGCACCGCCGCTCTCGGCGGTGGGGCAGTGACTGGAGCGTCGATCTTTGGTTTGGTCGCTTGGGGCAGAACCGGCTCCGTGTCGCGCACCGGCGGCGGCGCAGGCGCAGCTACCACAGGTGCGGGCACTTCTCGGGGCGACTGAGTAACTTGCGGGGCTCGCGCTGCCGCCGCCAGGTCCCGCACCCGTAGAGTGCGGTGAACGACTTCCACATCAGCGGCAGGACGGCCCGAGATGGTGCTGAGCCATGCACTCCAAATGGTGGCGTCGGCGATGCGGCCGGTATAGCCCAGCGCATTCGCACTGGGACGACTTCCATCTTTCGTCTTGATCCAACGCAGCAGCATCATGCTGATCTGCGAACCGAAGCCCGCTCCCAGGTGAATGGCGTATTCGACGGGATAGATGCCGCCCTTTGAAAGGTTCAGTTGCCCCAACTCAGGATCGACCTCCTTGAAATTGGCGACCGGGGGAACGCAACCGGTTTCCAGCGCCTTGACCGCAACGACATCTTCAATGCCCGTGGCCATGGCGTGACCCGTAAGGCCCTTGGTGTTGGCGATCACGATCTGGTCCGCCACCTCACCGAAAACGCGCCGCAAGGCGTGAATTTCGGCAGACGCGCTGCCGCCGCGCGCAGGGGTGTAGGTTTCATGGGAGACAAATACCGTTTGCGGCGCAATCTGATGACGCGATATGCCGCGACCCGTTTCGGCCTTGGCCACCAGGTTCTCCATCACCTGGCCGATATGCTGAACATCGAGGCGAGTACCATGAAAAGCGCTGTTGGCGGTTACCGTGCTTAACACCTCGCAGATTGGCTGAATTCCGCGTTCGCGTGCGGCTGCCGCGCTCTCTACCACCAGGGCAGCAGCGCCCATGCCGATAATCAGGCCGTGCCGCCGGCGGTCAAAGGGAATCGCGGCTTCGGCGACAACATCGTCGGTGGCTGCCGCTCCACTGGCCAGGAAGCCGGCGCCCATCCACTCGAGCAAGTGGTCGGAGGTGACATCGTCAGCCGAGATGACGATCACCCGGCTGCATCTTCCCGTATGGATCCAGTCCTCGGCCAGCGCGACCGCCTGCGTCGTGGTGGCGCAGGCAGAGTTGATCTGAGTGTTGGGGCCGCGAGCCCCGATGAATTCGGCGAATTGCGAATGTCCCATCGCCAAAATCCGGAGTAAGAAGCGGCGGTTGAAGACATACGGTTCCTTCTGGATGGCATTGCGCAACTCCTCGATACGCCGGTTGAGCTCCTGCACCAGAACGGAATGACCATTGTTTTCGGCCGCGCGCGCCAGCAAGCTTTCTAGCGTGGCTAACTGCTGGCGACGTTCGTGGTCTGAGTAGTAGCGGGCCATCTCATCCGCAAACGAGTCACAACCGGGGAAAGCAGAACCAAAAATCACCCCAGTTTCGTCGCGCAGAGACTCAGGTAATCCCCAGCGGTCGGGCAATTGTGTGCCCTTGCTGGTGGTTTTGTAGCGCATGACCAGAGGGATGCCGGCGTCTCGTAGCGCGTCGATACCGGCGGCCATTGCCAGTTGGGTGACACGATCGAGAGCGCCTACTCGCTCTTCGGGGACTCCGAATTCGTTTTGCAGATCGAAAGCGCCTCCGCGCCCCGCCAGCTTGATGACGTCCCCAACGCTGCCGATCGTCTCAAACCGGGCTTCTCCCTGCTCGCTTTTCACCAGACGGGTGATGTGTTTGTCGAGAATGGAGCTGCGAAAGCGCGTGGGGATGGAATCGATCAATTGCTCGCCGCGCAGAATGCGGGCGATGTTGCCGTCATCGAAGATGTGGCCGGTTCCTGGCAGGCCCAATGCCGCTCCCGTGATGACCACCGGAGTGCTGGCGGAGATGTCACGCTTCCCGCTGTAGATCTCGTAGCCGCGATCGAGAACATCGGCGAACAGATGGCCGAGGGCCGCGTAGCGATCGCCGTTCACGGGTATGGCTGCTGGTGCCGCCGCCGCGGGCCGCGGGATTGGGGCCGGAGTGTGCGCCGCTAAGGAGGCAGAGGAAACCGGCACGACCGGCGAGGCCTCGCGTGAGGCTTCAGCCTTCCCGCTCCCCAATCCCGCCGCATATAGACCGCACAGTGCCTGATTGAACGCCGTGAGGTCATCAAATTTGGGATGATTGGTGAAAAATGTAACCACGTCGCCGCGATCGCCAAGCACGTCCTCGGCAAATCCCTGCAATGCCTTCTTGGGTCCGACTTCCACGAACACGCGCGCCCCCGCGTCATACAAGGTGCGCAGGCCTTTTACGAATTGCACTGGCGAAGCAACTTGTTGCGCCAGAATGTCCAGCATCTTCGGCACAACATCCGGTCCCGTCGGATAAAATTCTCCGTTTACATTCGCCACGATGGGCAAGCATGGCGATTGCAGATGCAGGCGTTCCAGTTCCTTCCGCAGGGGAGCGCTTGCGCCCGCCACGATTGAGCTATGGAAGGCGTGGCTTACTGGCAAAGCTGCTACGTCGTAGCCCGCCTTTTGGAACGCTTCCATGGCCTGCTCGACCGCCTGGCTCGCGCCACCTATAACCCCCTGGGTGTTGCTGTTGATGTTTGCTATCACCACGTAGCCGTTGATGGTCTTCAGTACGCGTTCAATCTCATGCAGCGGAGCAAAGACGGCGGCCATGCGGCCGTTGTCTTTCATGGCCACGCTGGTCATTCCGCGCCCGCGCGCGCTGACCGCTTCCAGAGCCTCAGGAAAAGGAAGAGCGCCCGCGGCCACCAGAGCTCCGTATTCGCCCAGGCTATGTCCCATCGTCATATCTGGCCGGATGCCGTAAGCGGCTAAGAGGCGGGTCAACGCCATATCGGTCGCCAACACGGCCGGCTGGGTAATTTCTGTCTGGCGTAAGTCATCTTCGGCCTGCGCAACTGCGCTCGGATCGGCCTTATCGACGAAGATGAAATCAGTGAGCAGCTTGCCAAGCAGCGGGGTCATCACGCGATCGGCTTCGGCAAACGTTTCAGCCACAATCGGTTCGACAGCACGCAGCGGACGCAGCATATTTACGTACTGCGAACCCTGGCCGGTGTAGAGAAACGCGACCTTGGGCGCAGGGCCATGGCCGCGGAAAATGCCCTGCGCACGTAACGCCTTCCAGATTGCTGGCTGATTGCTCGCCAGCGCCTTGAGTGCCTTGGCGGACTTGTCCGCCAATTCGGCGGCGTCCGCATAGTCGATGGCCAGGCGCTCCGGGGCGCGTAGGTCGGATTCTGCCGGGGCAGTTGGCTCTGGAGCGCATCCCGCGATGGCGTCTTTTTCCACCACGCGCAACCGTTCCGCCAAAGCGGATTCGGAAGCAGCACCGATTACCAATCCGCCCCGTAACGGAGCTTTGGAAGAAGGTCCCGTATGAGAACTTGCTGAAACATCTTTCGCATCCATAATGGTCTCCGTTGCCTTTGGCGGAATCGTGCCGACCGCCACTGATCGCTTACCGTTTCCGTTAAGCCGGTGAGGAATGTACTCTTCCAGCACGGCGTGAAAATTGGTGCCCCCGAAACCAAAAGCGCTCAGGCCTGCGCGCCGCACCCCATCGGCAGGCACTGTCCACGGTTTCAGCTCAGTGTTGACGTAAAGCGGGGAGTGGGCAAAGTCGATGTCCGGATTGGGATGGTCATAATGCAAGCTGGGCGGCAGTACCTTGTCCCGAAGGGCCAGAGCAGTTTTCAGCAGCCCGGCAGCGCCGGCCGCCCCTTTGAGATGCCCGAAATTTGATTTGACCGAGCCCAGCGCTACGGTGTGGGAAGGGAGATGAAAACCGCCGAGCACATCGATCATGCTTTGTACCTCGACCACATCACCCACCCGGGTGGACGTGCCATGGCCCTCGATCAGGGTTGCAGTGGCCAGTGACAACCCGGCATTCTGCCAGGCGCGTTCGATGGCGAATTTTTGACCAATGGGGTTAGGCGCTGTGATGCCTTTTCCTTTGCCATCGCTCGATCCGCCCATGCCGCGCAGCACGGCGTAAATATTGTCGCCGTCGCGCTCGGCGTCGGCCAGACGCTTGAGCAAGAAAATCGCAGCGCCTTCGCCCATGACAAAGCCGTCGGCTCCTTCTGCGTAGGGACGAGTACCGGTTGCGGAGAGCGCGCCGATTTTGCAGAACTTCACAAAGGTCGAAGCGCCCATGTTGCGATCGATGCCGCCGGCAACCGCAATGTCATAGTCGTTCTGGATGAGTCCTTCGGCCGCCGAACTGATCGCCGCCATTGCCGATGCGCAGGCGGCGTCGCAAACGTAATTCGGCCCGTGGAAGTTGAATATGTTCGCAATACGTCCAGCAATGCAGTTGGCCAATTCGCCAGGCATGCTGTCCTCGGTAATTTCGGGCAAGTGCTTTCCCATGCGGTCGTGCAATTCGCGAGTGATGTTTCGCCGTACCGCTTCCGGCAGCGCCGCAAAACTTGTGCTCTCGGACAATTCGTGCTCATACTCCGGAAAATACACACGCATCACTGTGAAATAGTGTCTTTCCCCGCCCATGGCGTTGCCGAGAATTACGGCGGTGCGATCAAGGTGCAGCGGCCGGTTTGGGTATCCGTAGTCTTGAAGTGCTTCGCGCGTGCATGCGATAGCCCATTTTTGCGACACATCCATGGCGTCGGCAACACGCGGAGGGATGGCCAGGCGCCACTTCATGGGGTCCCACGGGTAGTCACGCACCCAGCCGCCGATCTTGGAATAAGTCTTGTCGGGCGCATTGTGATCGGGATCGTAGTAGAACGCCGGATCCCACCGCTCGGCTTGAACTTCGCTGACGCTATAACGCCCGTTCTTTACATTCTCCCAGAAGGCAGAGACATTGGGAGCGTCCGGCAAAACGGCGCCCGCTCCCACGATCGCAATGGCTCGATACGACGTATTTTCCATGTTGGACTCCCGTTACGCGGCCTGCGCGTGCTTAGCCGCCCGGCCGTACAGCACGTCAGCGACGTAATCCAGGTCGGAGATGAGGCCTGACTGCGCGCGATGAATGGCAGGCAATCCCAGACTCGCCTCAAACCCGGCGATTTCGGCGTCGCCGACACCCCCAGCTCCGATGACCCAGCGCAACCCGTCTTCGGCCACCTTAAACGCGGCCTCGCGTGCAAAGATGCGGCTCAGTGCTGCCAGTGCGGTTGCATCGAAACGCCGGCTCGCCTTTTCGTTGAGCTTGCCCTCGGCCGCAAGGGCGGCGCGCCGGGACGAACTGCCGGCGCACTCGGCATAAGCGATCAACTCGCCCAGGCGCAAGAGGATGTGTTGATAGCGGGTCAAGCGCGCGACTCGCGCTTTCTCCATCACTTCCGCCAGGCCGTGCATGGCCAACGCTGCAATATCACCGCCCACTTCCGGGTGGCGGCCATGCAACTCTTCAAATTTCCTGGCCTGCTCGTGATAGTGTTGCCCGCGCGTCTTGAGATGGGACTGCCAGCGGTCGCGGCTGATGGTCATCTCCATGATCTCGGAGGTGCCTTCATAAATGGTGGTGATGCGGACGTCACGGCTGATCTTCTCTACCAAGTATTCATGCGTGTACCCATAGCCGCCGAGAGCCTGAATACTGGCGTCGGCCGCCAGATTCCCGGCCTCCGTCGCCATGTACTTCGCGATCGCTCCTTCGGTGTTCAAGCTGCCTTCGCCCGCGTCGATGCGCTCCGCAGTTTCTTCGATATAGGAGCGCGCCGCTTCCAGGCGCGCTACGTTGGGCACGATCAGCTTGTGGGTGTATCCCTGTTTTTCGGAGAGGGGTGCGCCGGCTTGAAACCGCTTGGTGGAATAAGGAATGGCCCGGTCGAGCGCCGACCATCCTGCGCCCAGGCCAAACGCCGCCACCATCAAGCGCGTGTAGCCGAACACGGCCTGGGCCTGGTTGAGTCCCTGGCCCTCTACACCGCCTACCAGTCGATCGGTGTCGACATAAACGTTGTCGAACGCTAGCGCTGCTGTGTTGCTGAGGCGAATGCCATGCTTGTCTTCCGGTTTGTCATGGGTGAAACCTTTCACCCCTTTCTCGACGATGAACCAGCTGGGACCGTTGGGCGTATTCGCCAGAACCGTGTAGGCATCGGCGATGCCACCGTTGCTGATCCATTGCTTGTTGCCCGTGATTTTGTACCCGACCACGCGGCCGCCCTCCATCACCCGATCTGCCGTCGTGCGCAGAGCTCCCAGGTCGCTGCCGGCTTCAGGCTCGGTGGCGCCGTAGGCAAAGAGCAGCCCCTCTTCCGCAATGCGCGTCAGCCAGATCTTTTTCTGTTCCGGCGTAGCTCCGACGGTGATGGGGTCGCTCCCCAGAAATGTGGCCAGAACGGCTGTTGCGACGCCCAGATCGATGCGCGCCATTTCCTCGCAGACGCAGTACACATCGAAGGTGCCACCGCCCATGCCGCCGAACTCTTCCGGAATGAACAGAAGCTGAATCCCCATCTTGTCTGGGCTGCACATGTGGCGGACGATCTCCAGCGGACATTCATCACGGGCATCGAGATCGATCAGTTCCTGGTCAGGCAGACGCTTCTTGGCGAACTCCCGGAGCGACTTCAAGCTCAATTTCAACGTTTTGTTGGCGATCATCGGCTGTGCCTCACTTTGCTGCGACGCTGTGCATTTCGCGGACTTTGTTGGTTAACTCAGGCAGAAACTCCAGAATGTCATCGACAATTCCGACATCCGCCACCTGAAAGATGGGAGCTTTGGGATTCTTATTAATAGCGATCAGGAACGGATTGCCCTTGATTCCAGCCAGGTGCTGGAAGGCGCCGCTGATCCCGCATGCCAGATAGACCTTGGGCTTGACCGTTTTTCCGGATGAGCCCACCTGACGTGACTTCTCCATCCACTTGGCATCGACCACAGGCCTGGAGCAGCTCACTGCCGCGCCCATGGCCTCGGCGAGTTCCTCCGCGATAGCGACGTTCTCTTTTTCCTGGATGCCGCGGCCGATCGAAACCAGAACCGCGTGCTTGGTGATATCGACATCGCCGGCCTCGGCGATTACTGTTTCCAGATATCGCCGGCGCGCCGTGAGCTCGCCAATGCCGGCGGACTTATCGACCGCTGTGCTCACCAGGGGAGCGCCATCCAGCGGCTTGAAAGCACCCGGACGAATGGTGATTACCGCACCCGATGAAATGTCGCAGGTAACGCGGGTGCTCACTTGGCCGCCAAATTCCTGGCGGACCATTTTGAGGTGAGTGCCGTCGACGCCGTCGATTCCCACTACATCAGAGACGAATGCTGAGTTCAGCTTGATGGAAAGACCCGGAGACAAGTCAATTCCGAAGTGGTCGTGAGTAACCAACACAATGCTGCCGGGCGGCAGAACTGTGGCCAGAGCCTTGCGGATCAATTCTGCGTTGGGATAAGAGAGAGCCTCGTTCGCGATCTTCCATACCTCTCCATAAAAAAATCGAAGGGATTCGCAGACGCCATCAAGCTCCGCACTGGAGCCTGCGACAATGGCAACGGGTGAAGCGGAGGCGTCAATCCTTTTCGCCGCGGCTGCTAATTCCGCTGCCGAATCATCGGCGAGGCCATCTTTGTGCGCGATGTAAGCGAAAATGCGAGGCATTATTTCAACCCTCCTTTGGCTGCCACTAATTCCAGAACCTTGTCGATGTTTTCTTCCCGGCTGCCGCGCAGAATTTCGGCTCCCTTGCCCAACGCGGGCATAAAGTAGTCCACTCGCTTTACCTTTGCTGCTGCTTTTCCTATCGTGCCCGGGTCAACCGCGAGATCGGCGGCGCCGAAGGTTGGGATGGGCAAAGACGCTACCGCTCGAATGCCTTTCATGCCGACATAGCGCGGCTCGTTGATGCCGGTTTGAATCGAGAGCACGCAGGGCAGATCGATCTCGCTGATTTCCCTGTTGCCGCCTTCAATCTCACGGCTGACTTTCAGTTTCGTGCCGTCCAAAACTTCAATGGAATTGACCAAAGAAGCGAAGGGATAGTCGAGCAACGCTGCCAACATGCCGCCGACCTGCGCGCCCCCGTCTTCGGCCTGGACTCCGGTCAGGATCAGGTCGTAGTTGCCCTTCTGCACGAGGCCTTTGAGGATGGTTGCGATCCCGCGGCCATCCGATCCGCCGAAGGCCTCATCTGAGATCAGCACTCCGTGATTTGCGCCCATGGCCATCTCGCGGCGCAGAATCTCCTCGTCGTCCTCGCCGCCGACGGTGGCGACAGTGACGCTTCCGCCCACGCGAGCGATAATCTGCAAAGCCTCTTCGACCGCATAGTTATCCGGTTCATTGATCGAATAGACGAGGTCGTCGCGTTCGATGTCGTTTCCGGCGGAATTGAGTTCGATCTCATTCTCCGAAGTGTCGGGCACTCTTCTTGCGCAAACTAAAATTTCCACGTTCAACCTCCGCGAATTGCCTTCTACGAAATCGCAATAAAACGTTTGCCAGCGCACCAAATGTCTTGTCATTCCGCGGAGCGAAGCGACAAGGAATCTGCTGTCGTTTCAGACCCCCTCGGAACTTCAGATCCGTCGCTGTGTTCGGGATGACAACAAACTTCTGCTGCTCTCGCCTTCATGCCCCGGTTCATCTGTTGATCGACCAACTCCGCCAGATCGATGGCCGTCATCTTTCCTTCCATGCCGGCGACCTTGATCGCATCCTCAATATTCACCATGCAGAACGGGCAGGCAGTCACGATCACATTGGCTCCGGCCTCCGCGGCCATCTGGACTCGCATTACGCCCATGCGCTGATCTTCCTTCGGCTCGTAAAACATCATTAGTCCTCCGCCGCCGCAACAGAACGAGCGGTCCCGGGAGCGAGCCATTTCGACTCGCTTCAAACCGGGAATCGCATCCAGCACATCGCGCGGGTCGTCATAAATCTGGTTGTGCCGCCCGAGATAGCAGGGATCGTGGTAGGCGTAGACGCCATCTTTGTTTTCGACCGGATTAAACCTGATCTTACCGGCCTTCACTTCGCGGCAGATCACCTGGCTGATGTGCTCGACCGGAGGCACATCCTTGTAGTCGTGTTTCAGAGCGTTGTAGGCATGCGGGTCGGCGGTCACGATCCGACGTACTCCGGACGCTTTGATGGCCTCGAGGTTGTGATCACGGAGGGCCATGAAAAGCGTCTCTTCGCCGAACCGCCGGACTTCATGGCCGCTATCTTTTTCCGCTGCTCCGAGGATTCCAAAGGTCTCCCCGATGTGATCAAGGATCTTTGCGGTAGCCCGACCGATCGCCTGCATGCGGTCATCAAAGGAGGTGATGCTGTCGACAAAATACAAAGTGTCGACGTCAGTGTTCCCATTGAGGATTTGGACATTGCAGGTTTGAGGAAAGTCTTTGGCCTTCGTCCAGTCGGCCTTTTTTTTCTCCATCTTGCCGTAAGGGTTGCCGCGGCTTTCCAGCGCTTTGAGGGGCTTTTGCAGGGACTGAGGCACGTGGCCGTCATCGATCATGCCGCGCCGCAAATCGACGATCTTGTCGATATGCTCAACCAGTAACGGACACTCTTCTTCGCAAGCACCGCAAGTTGTGCAGGACCAGATTTCATCTTCGGAGTAGACATTGCTGATCAGCGCTTTGCCGTTGCCGGCGTGGCCGAACATCGGATAATGCTGGAAGGCATAATCCCTGGCCTTGACGCCGATGAACCTTGGCGACAACGGCCGGCCCACGGCATTCGCCGGGCAATTGTCAGAACAGCGCCCGCAATCGGCGCAGGAATAGAAATCCAGCACGTGCTTCCAGGTGAAGTCCTCGAAGGTCTTTACCCCGAACGATTTCACCTGGTCCAGATGCTCGTCGCTGATGCCCCACCGCACTGGCTTGAGAATCTCCCGGTCCAACTTCGCGAAGTAAACATTGAAGAGAGAAGTTTCCACGTGAAACTGGATTCCAAAGGGTCGATAGCAGAGCAAGAAGTAAAAAGTCACTTCATGGAGCAGATAGCCGTCGAAGTAGAACTTCCCGAGTGCGGGCAAGGAAACTGAAGCGAGAACGGCTCGCAGGATCCAAGGGAGCGAAAATACGGCCAATGCTTCCACCGGCTGGCTTTGCTGGGCCTGTGCCGCCGCCTTAGCGGCAGCAAAGAGACTGTCGGCCACCATCAGAATTGCGATCAGCGCCAGGAGGAAGATGGCGTCGGCGGTGTGAGCTTTGCCGTATCTTGCTGGTACGGCGTACCGCGCAGGTTTGAAAACCAGGCGGCGAACCACCGCGAAAACCATGCAGAGAAACACAACGGTGGCGGCGTAGTCGGTGATGATGTTGTAGATCGGGCCGGCTCTCCCGGAAAGTCCAGGCATAACGAAATTCTGGGAGACGCCAACAATCAACACGGAAAATGCTCGAACGGCCAGAACAATGAAGCCTGCAAAAATAAGAATGTGCAGAGTTCCTGCCACACGGTAGCGGGGATGCTTCCACTGCCCTAGCCAATACTTCAATACTTTCCCCAGCCGGGCGAGTGGGTAGTCAAATCGCGGATCACGCTGGGCGCGAAGGAGTGGCGTCAGGCGTTTGGCCACGATGTAGCCGAAACACCCGATGCCCAGAACATGGATCCATAAGAAAAGGCTTCGCCCGGTTCCCAACCAGGATGTCCATTGCGCAGTTGACTGGATACCCACCACGGCTCTCCACTCGCTCGCTAGGCGATCTCTAGGCGATCAATCGCGTCAAGATTTTCTCCTCTTTTACACTTGGTTCTTTTGGTAATGCAGCTTCACTATCGCCGTAAGGCCGAAGCGCGATCGATGCCACCGGCGTCAATTTAACCGTTGCTTTTGCGCGTACCTTTCTTCTCTTTTTTTTGTTCTTAGTAGTGACGACTCCGGCCGCTTCGCACAGTTCGGTGAAACTCAACCGCAACAGCGTCTCCAAACGCCGCAGATCCGGCGCTGCATGGCCGCAGCCGCTGAACCCGAAGTACGCCGTGCCGTCGTAGGTCAGGATGGCGCAGTTGAGCGCCATCTCGCCGCCGACCGGAACATAGGGATAACAGTGCAGCATCTTGCGGCCAAGCAAGTAGAGCGGTTGTTGTGGCCCGGGCACATTGGTGCAAACCATGTTGAATGGGGTGAAGGGCAGCCGGCTTATGACTTGGCCGGCCAGCGCCTGGGCCGAATTCGGAAACATGCCGATCAGGCCACCGGCAAGGCTCACTAATTCGGCGGTGTGCGCGCTTTTCAGAAGCTCGGTTCTCTTATGGACGGCAGCCAGCAGTCTTCGAGGATTGCGAATATCCAGAGGAATGGTGACCGGGACCAGAGAGATGCGGTTCCCTAATTCTCCCGGGCCATTACTTCCGCGCAGATTCACGGGAACCATCATGCGGAACAACCGCCCCTTCACACGCTCGCCGTGCAGTTCGAGGTAGCGCCGAACGGTCGCAGTCACCAGCGCAAGAATGACATCGTTCACACTGGTGCCGCAGGTGTGGCGTATGGCCTTTATGTCTGCTAACGGAACCTCTGCCCAGGCAAATTTCTGTGGTCCACGATAGAGGACATTGAATCGCAGCCGCTCTGTGGAAAGGGTGAGCTCCGGAAACAGTGCGAACTGCTCCTTGTCCAGTGTTCCGCCATTCGCGGCAAAGCGCTCCGCCATGCTCGATACATCCGTTAGCGCGGCCAGGATCCGTTTCACCAGTTCGGAATAAGAGTCCATGCAGCCGTTGGTAATCGAGCCCCAAACGTCGCGAGGCGGCGGAACTCGGAGCCGCAGTTTTCGCCGAGGCAGACGAGGTGCCTCTGGGCTGCCGTCCATAAGGACATTCATGATTCCAACCCCGGCGATGCCATCGGCAAGGCAGTGGTGCAACCGGAAAATCAGCCCGCTACGATTTCCTTTCAACCCGTGCACCAGGGTCATATCCCAGAGCGGGTGCTGCCGGTTCATCACCGTGCTCAAGATCTTTCCCGCCAGCGTCTTCAACTCGGCGTCGGAACCGTGCTTGAGAGTAGCCTCGCGTACGTGGTTGCGAATATCAAAGCCGGGATCGTATTCCCAGCTGGGAAGGCCAATATTAAGGAGAGGCGGTACCACCCTCTTGAGGTAGCGGGGAATCAGCGGCAGCTTGGATTCGACAAATTGAACGCATGCGTCGAAAGGGATCTTTCCCTCAAACACGCAAACACAAGCTACGTTAAGCGGCATGCCTTCGCGTTCCAGGTGGAGGAAAACCGTATCCCCCCAGGAAAGGCGGTCACCCTGCTCGTGGTTCTCCATGACAGCTCTCCTAACCGTTGTCGAACTGCTGAAGCCGATCAGCTCACAAACGAAAATCGCTGTGCCACCTTTATCAACTTGAGCACTTTGTACGCACCGACATTGAGGCCGCGTAATACGACCTTGACGCCTTTGCCGTCAGCAATGCCGGCAAACTCTTCCATCGCCCGAAGAACACACGGGTCGATCCGTCGCACCGCGGAGAAGTCCAGCACCACCTCGCCCTGTGCTCCATCCAGTCTTGCTCCGGCCTCCTGCAACTCAGGCGCCACGCGCTTTTCATCGATCTTGAGCCACACCGCGATCATTGCCATATGCACCCTCCACTACGCACTCTGCGGTTGAAGTTCACGGATCGCGTTGGCCACACCTCGGCCTTGATAAGCCTCCCAAAACAATTCGGCTAATTCGCTCATCAGCGGCATGCGGGGATTTGATCGCCAGGACGGATCGTCGAAAGCAATTTTGGTCAAATCAGGCATCGCCCGCCCGAATTCTTCTTTTGAGATTCCAAGCTCGGCGATGGAACGTGGGAATCCCAACCGGTCGAGTAACTGCTCGGTCGCCACCACCAGGTTCCGCACCTTTTCGTCGATGCTGTGGCCGCCCAGGCCCAGCAGATCCGCGACCGTCGCGTATTTCTTATGCGCCAGATAACCCTTCTGGTACGGCGACGGCAGGAACTTAGTGGGCACGGCTGCGTTGTACGCGATCACGTGCGGCAACATGAGCGCGTTGGCGCGGCCGTGAGCCACGCCAAACCTCGCTCCAAAAGCATGTGCCAACGCGTGGTTCACGCCCACCGCTGCGTTGGAAAACGCCATAGCCGCGATGCAGGCCGCATTGTGCATCATGCAACGCGCCTCTTCATCGCCGGGATGCTCGAAGGCGATGGGCAGGTACTTGAACACCATCCGAATTGCCTGCATGGCATTGCAGTCGGTATAGGCCGACGCGTAGGTGGAGACTGCGGCTTCCAGCGCATGGGTCAAGCAGTCGATACCGGTATCGGCGGTAAGGCCCTTCGGCATCGACATGACAAATTGCGGGTCGATAATGGCCACGTCCGGAGTGAGCGAATAGTCAGCCAGAGTTACCTTGCGCCCGCGCTGTTTATCGGTCAGCACCGCGAAAGGAGTAACTTCGCTTCCCGTGCCGCTGGTGGTCGAGATGGCAATAAGCCGCGCCCGGTTTATCTTTTCCGTGGGGTACTGGATCACGCGCTTGCGCAGATCGAGAAAGGGTGCAGCCAGTTCCTCCAGATCAGCCTCCGGCGCTTCGTACTTGAGTTTCATGATTTTCGCCGCGTCGATCACGGATCCGCCGCCGAGCGCGATGATTTGGTCGGCTTTGTAAAAATTGAGCGCCTCTACTCCTTGCATGATCACCTTGACTTCGGGTTCCGCGTCAGGGATCACTGAGACGTGCACGTGGGTCCCCTCGGGAACGTAACGCCGGACAATGTCCACGTGGCCGAACCTCTCCAATGCTGGATTTGTGACAATAATGGTGGTTCTAGACGGGAAGCTGCGCACATTCTCTACCGCGTTCAGATTGAAATAAATTTCTTTGGGAACGCGGTACCACATGTGGGCTTGTGTTCTGCGAGCCAAACGCTTGACGTTGAGGTAGTGATAGATGTTTACGTTGTCGGTTGTGCTGTTGCCGCCGCCGGTGCCACATCCAAACGAAAACGTGGGCACCAGATCGTTGTAGATAGCCCCCACAGCTCCGACTGAGCCGGGAGAGTTGACAAGGATCCGGCCCGCGTTCATCAGTTCCCCAAATTTGTGGATGACCTCATCGTTGCGGGAGAAGATGACCGCGGTATGTCCAAGCCCGCCGGCGTGATTTACATCGACGCACACTTTGAGGGCTTCGTCGACAGATTTCGCGCGATAGACCGAGAGCACCGGGAACAGCTTCTCGACTGACAGTGGATGTTCCCGGCCTACACCCTGAATCGGCGCCACCAGCAGCTTGGTATTTGGCTTTACCGGGATACCGGCAAGACGGGCAATATCGGTAGCCTTCTGCCCGATAGCCTTAGGCTGCATGAACCCAGTCTCCGGATCGATTACGGTGCGCGCCAGCAGTTCAGACTCTTTCTCGTTGCAGATGTGTGCACGCAGTTCCGCGAATTTTTTCAGCACCAGGTCATAAATCTGGTCGTCTATCACTACGGTTTGCTCGGAAGCACAGATGGTCCCGTTGTCGAAGGTCTTGGAAAGGATGATGTCGACCACGGCAGTACTTACATCCGCAGTTTTCTCGAGATAAACCGGCGTGTTGCCCGGTCCCACGCCCAGCGCTGGTTTGCCTGAGCTGTAGGCGGCTTTCACTGCACCCGGTCCACCCGTCGCATCAATCAGGCCCACGTCTTTGTGCCGCATCAGATACGCGTTGTCCTGCAGTGTGTGCGATTCCAGGCAGGTGAAAACCCCTTCGGGCGCGCCATGCTTCAGAGCGCTTTCGTACATGATCTTTACGGCTTCGGAGCAGCAACGCCAGGCATTGGGATGGGGGCTAAAGATGACCGCGTTGCGCGTCTTAATAGCCATGATGCATTTGAAAAGCACTGTGGAGGTGGGATTCGTAATCGGCGTCAAGGAGAAGATGACCCCGATCGGCTCCGCCATCTCCAGCAGATTTCGTTCGGGGTACTCACGGATCACGCCGACAGTGCGTTTATCTTTCACGTAGTTGTAGGCAAATTCCGTGGCCACCATGTTCTTGATGACTTTGTCTTCCATGACTCCGAGCTTGGTTTCCTCGACTGCCATGCGGGCGAGATGTTGAGCCTGTTCCAGGCCGGCCAGGACCATGGGCTTGAGAATGCGATCCACGTCCTCTTGGGTGAATTGAGTAAAGACTGCAGCGGCGGTTCTAGCTTGGCTGACTAGCCCCGCCAAGTAGGCAATCCGTTCTTCACTGAGACCTTCTGTGGTCAGCGAAATCTGAACCCGTTCGTGTACTGCGTCGCCGGTGATCATTGCTGTCCCCTGTTCCCCTTTGGCGGAATCCGGGTGTTTATGAGAACGCTCGGTTGTTCATCTCCAGCTCTGGCCGGATCACTATGCGTAGTCGATGGGATGCTTCGTCAGCCAGTGCTCGTCGCGTACTTTGCCAATGTTCTTCAAAGCGCCACCGGCGGCACTCGCCGTCAAACGCCGGGTTTCCCAGACAATGCCCGCGCCTAACCCGATCGCACAGCCCAGCAGTCCGTAGGCGAGCGCTCGAGTCACGGATTTTCCGCGGGAGCCCGAATAACTACCCAGCACACCGAGGCATGCTCCCAGGGCAGCCGGCCTCAAGGCGCTTCGAACCGATTCGCCGAGAAACGGAGCAAGCGACTCCCCGTGGAGAAACTCCTCCCGCCCCGAACGCACGCCCTCGATGCCGGAATGCAAAAGCTCTCGGCCATAGTCCGCGTTTGTCCTCGACCACTCGTGTAGATCCATCGAATCTCCTCAGGTCTTAAATCAGGAGCACCAAGGTAACTACATCATCAGGGCTGGGCTGAGTCCGTGGCAGGCGACACGCGTCACTGTGACGTTGTCACATTGGTGGAAGGCTGTGGGATGGAACTGCTTTGGCAGGATTGGCCGGCAGATGGAACCGCTTATTCCCCGATGCGGGGAAAGGCGAAGTAACGGGGAGGAAGCGAATGTTCCTCCCCGAGCCAAGTTATGCTACTACGTATTTGCCGGTGTCGATGATTCTCTGTGCGATCGTCTGCCGGAGGGCCACGGTATTGAATGGCTCGTACTTGCACAAGCGGCGCAGGATAGCCATCTGCGATCGCAACATGTCGCCTTCGCTGGACGCAGCAATTACCATACGCGAGGCACTCTCGATTCTGTCGAGTGCACCCGCCATATAGACCCGAGTCATGGCGATAGCATTCGCAGCACTGGTTTCGCCATTTCGAGTAGCCAGTTTTTGTGCCCGCAACACTGCAGATTCCATGGCATAGGTCTCGATGGTCAGGCTGGCGATTGCTCCCATGATCTCCTGCTGATCCTGAATCGACTGCATGTACTTCTGCGTGGCGACGCCAGAGGCGAATAAGCCGATCTTCTTGGCCGCCGCTACCAGCTTCCGCTCTTCAGCGAGCGGACCTTCCAGGCCCTCATCTCTTGTGCCGGACAGCACTTCCTCCATCAATTTCTTGATCGCTGACATTAACGGAAGCTGGCCCGACATCGCCCGTTTCAGCAGAAAACCTGTAATGACGAGCCGGTTGATTTCATTCGTGCCTTCGAAAATCCGGTTGATGCGGGCATCGCGATAGCTGCGTTCGGCCGGGTACTCCTCCACAAAGCCGTATCCGCCGTAAATCTGCACGGTCTCGTCCACTACGTAGTCGAGAAACTCCGATCCCCACACTTTCAGAATCGAGCATTCGACGGCGTATTCATCAAACACCTTGCGAGCCTGGGCCGCGTCGAGATGGGCATCGCCGAGTTGTTCAATGGCCGCGTCAATCATGCCGACCGTGCGATAGGCCATGGCCTCCCCGGTAAAAATGCCGGCCGCCATGTTGGCCAGCTTCTCCCGCACCAGCCCGAAGTCGGCGATAACTTTGCCGAACGCTTTTCGTTGCTTGGCATAAGCAATGGCGTTCTCCAGGGAATTGCGCGCTGCGCCCACGCTGCCCGCGCCCAACTTGAAGCGTCCGACGTTCAGAACGTTGAAGGCAATGTGATGTCCTTTACCGATTTCTCCAAGGACGTTCTCTGCCGGTATCTTGCAGTCATTGAGAATCAGGGGGCAAGTCGAGGAGCCGCGAATGCCCATCTTGTGCTCTTCCGCGCCGACTGCAAAACCGGGAAAGTTGCGCTCGACGATGAAGGCAGTGAACTTCTCCCCGTCCACTTTGGCGAAGACGACGAACAGGTCCGCGAAGCCTGCGTTGGTGATCCACATTTTCTCGCCGTTCAGCAGGTAGTATTTGCCGTCTGGGGAAAGCGTGGCCCGGGTGCGGCAATTGAGAGCGTCGGATCCCGAGGACGATTCCGAAAGCGCATAGGCCCCAACCGTGGTGCCGTTGGCCAGACCGGGCAGGTATTTCCTCTTTTGCTCTTCCGTGCCGAAGTAAACGATAGGCAAAATGCCGATGCAGGCGTGAGCTCCCCAGGTGGTACTGAAGCCGGCGTATTTTGCCAGACGGTCGGCAACCAGCGCTGACGTGACCTTGTCCAGTTGCAGGCCGCCGTATTGTTCGGGAATATCTACCCCGCTCAGCCCGAGCTCGCCTGCTTTCTTCACCAGTTCGCGGGTGACCGAGAAATCCTTGTGTTCCATCTTGTCGGCATTGGGGACGATTTCCTTATTGGCGAACTCTTCCGCCGTTTGCGCGATCAGCAAGTGCTGGTCCGTGAAATCTTCCGGAGTAAAGACCTCGTCGGGCTTGCGGTCCTCGATCAGGAAACTGCCGCCGGAGATCTTTGTAGCGGGTGCCGCGGTGGATGTAGCCATAGCTCACCTCGATTGAATCTGGTTGAACCTACTTACGGTAGTTTTCAGAGCGGCCGCATACTTTTGCCGCAGCTCCCGTTTCAGAATCTTTCCAGTGCCAGTTTTGGGCAGGCTTTCGACAAATTCCAGCGAGCGTGGACACTTGTAATGTGACAGCCGCGAGCGGCAGAAATCCAGAATTTCGTGTTCCCTGGCCTGTGACCCCACCTTGAGAACTACAAGCGCCTTCGGCACCTCGCCCCACGTCTCGTGAGGAACGGGAATCACCGCGGCCTCGTACACATCCGGATGAGCAAGGAGCACTTTCTCCACTTCCAGGGACGAGATGTTCTCGCCTCCGCTTACGATGATCTCCTTCTTGCGGTCAACAATGTGAATGTAATTGTATTGATCGACAATCGCCACATCTCCAGTGTGAAACCAGCCATCCTGCATCGCGGCCGCAGTGGCCTCCGGCTGGCGCCAATAGCCCTCCATGACGACGTCTCCCCTGGCTACGATTTCGCCTATAACAGTTCCATCGTGTGGCACATCCTCGCCGCCGGGACCGATCACTCGTAGTTCGACCCCGGGGATTGCAAACCCTGTCATCGCTTGGCGGACATAACGTTGTTCTCCTTCTAACAGAAGTCCTGACTTGATCGGCGATTTGGCCAGCGTAGGAGAAGTCTCGGTCAAGCCATATCCGGAGATGCAGGTGCAACCCAGTTTTTCCTCAACCTCTTTCAGCAGGGCCGGAGACGACGCGGCTCCGCCGATGTTGATAATGTGCAGGCTGCTCAAGTCGAATTTTGCTCTTGCCGGCGAATTCACCAGGGCGGTCGCCATAGTTGGGACCAGAGCGCAGCTGGTTACACGCTCGCGCTCAATCAGGCGGAACACCTCCGCGGGATTGAAGTGGTGAATCATTACGTGAGTACCACCAACTACGGTGATGATGTGGGCGATGCCCCAGCCATTCGCGTGAAAAAGTGGAATCGTGTGCAGCAGCACGGATTGGCAGGACATTTCCCCCAGCGTGCTGGGGGAAGTCTGTCCGGCGGCGATGACTGATAAGGCGTGCAGATATATGTTGCGATGGGTAAGCATCACTCCCTTGGGGCGATCGCTGCTGCCGCTGGTGTAGAAAACCTCGGCAATCGAGTCTTCATCGACGTGCATAAAGTCACACCGGAAGGGAGGGGACACGGAAAGAAGGTCGTCATAGTTCCTGGGCGCCAGCCAAGGGACCTGCGGTTGACCATCGAGAAGAAAAGACATCTCGATCGAGTTGACGGTCGTTCGAAACGATTCCACCAAAGGAATGAAAGCCGATTCCACAAACAAAAATCGTGCTTCTGCGTCGTTCAGAACGAAAGCGAGTTCCTGGGGCCCCAGGCGGATGTTTAAGGGCACTAGAATGCAACCGGCTTCCAGGACACCGTAATAGGCTTCCAGCAGCCGATGGCAGTTGGCGCTGAGAAAGGCGATGCGATCACCAGGCTTTGCTCCGGCGGCCAGGAGTGCGCCCGCCAGACGGTCAGCACGCTCGGCGAATTGCGCATACGTGAAGCGCTGTTTGCCGCACACCAATCCGGTCTTGTCGGGAAATTGCTCACGTGCGTAGCGCAGGAAACGAATGGGAGTGAGTGGAATCTTCATATGGGCCTCCCGGCGGGAATGAGTATCCTCAGCCAGCGTGACACTCAGCCTGGATTGGCAGGCGTGACGAAACGGTTATGGAATCGAAGGACCCCGGGTCCGCGTGCGTCTGCGCCCACCTCGCTGAAGTCTCTACGTGCTGGTTGACACGCGTGAGGCGGGGCTGTCTTAGGACGCCGTGGGTACACGCGGCATCCGGCTCTGCCGGGATCCCCCGATCGGGTCCAACCCGCGCCCATCGCGGGCTGGACTACGCTCAGGACGGAAGCTCCATGTCTGTTCCGTCCGTTAGGCGGCAGCGGCAGCAGCCGCTTGTTTTCTTGGCGACCGCTTGGCGCGCCGTTCAACTTTATGCGCGCGTTTATGCTCAACTTCCGCCTTCCCCATTACGTCCATCAGGGCCTTCTGGGCATCGACATAGCTTTTTACGCCCTCTCGCGTCAACTCTGCCAGGGGTAAGAAGGGGAATGGCCGCAAGAGTTCCAGAGTCTTGCCTGCAGTTTTCACGTTGGCGTTCATCTGTCTTCCAGCTACATCGACCAACTGCCGTTGTGCCTCGATGAACGACTCCGTGGCCTTGCGCGCCAGCTGCGAGAGCTCCGTCTTCTTGAGCTTCTTGACTCCATTGTTGTGCTTGCCCCCGATGGCCTTGGCAGTCTCTTCGGCGATGACATCCATGAAGTGTTTCTGGGCTTTGACAAAGTTCTCCATTGCCTCCCGCGCCAGTTCGACCACATGCTCGCTCTCGTAGGGTTTTCCGGCCTTGGCCGCTTCCACCCAGGTATGAGTTTGCTTGCCGGCAATCTTCAGGAATTCCTGCTGCATGTGGATGAAAGTCTCCACGCTGCGCCGCAGCAGGTCGGTGACGGCCTGGGCTGCCGGCCACTCCCCGACGCGTTCCTTCACGCCGGTCATCAGAATCTCGTTTTGTTTTTGCCCCAGTTCAAGAAGGATCTTTTGTCCTTCGATAAAGTTCGACATGCCTTCGGCGGTTACTTCGCCAAGAATGGCGGTTGGAGAATGATGAGGATCGGAGAGCTGTTGCCGTAGAGAGTGCATCAGGCTTGCATTCTGCCGCATCGCGAGGTCCAAAAGGATCCGCTGCGTGGCAAAAAAACTCTGAACTCCCTGTTGTGCCCAGCCCGAAAGAAGAGAAACAAAGGAAGACTCCTTGGGATGAATTCGGGAGGATTCCGTCCTTACCGTAGTTGCCATTTGACACCTCCAATATTGCTGCACTGCAGCATCGATTCAACTATACGTTTTTAGGGAATTTGTGTCAAGATGTATTTGTGTAGTGTGCATGGCAGCATGGCAGGAATCCAGCAATGAACCCGGCGCCGGTACTCATCAAAAAATACGGGAATCGCAGGCTGTACGACTCCTCCAACAGCCAGTACGTGAATCTCGACGACATTGCGGGATTCATTCGGCAAGGGAGAGAGGTGCGGGTCGTTGACGCCAAGACGGGCCAGGATCTGACCCGGGTCACCCTCACCCAAATCATCACCGAGGATGCCAAGGAAAAGCCGACGGGTCTGCCGCTGGAGCTGCTGCGCGAACTAATCGTCGCCTCCGATGAGGTGCGCCAGGAGTTCATCATGTGGTATTTGAAATCGGCCTTTGACACCTATCAGAAGGTGCAGGATGCAGTGCAGAGCCGGCTGGGCGAAGTTCAGTCCGCCATTCTCTCACCCGTCGACATGATGAAGCAGTTTTTGGGTGGGGTGACGCCATCTCCGAAGCCTGACGAGGCTGAGCCGGAACTCGATGCTCTGCGTAAACGGGTGGCGGAGCTGGAAGCGCGGCTGGCGAGTCCGGTACGGAGAAAGCGAAGCACAACGCAAAAACGCAAAGGAAGGGTATAATCTGCAGCGGGCAAGCCACCGCCCGCTGTGCACGTCAGGGTAAGTGTGCGCCAATGCTGGAGGAATCCAGGACGAAATTGCGGCCCAAACGGAAAAAGCCTACCGGTTCATCGAAAGCGGGAGCCCGGAAGCACCCTCGTAAAAGCGATTTACAGGCAGAAATCTCGCCCTGGACAGAAGCTCTGTTTGCGGCAGAGATTCTGCTGCTGCACGCCACCCCTGTTTATTACGGCTTCGGCGTACCGCGCGGCGACGAGTCTGCGGTAGTCATCATCCCCGGTTTCCTGGGCACTGATCTTTATTTAATGGAACTGCACGCCTGGCTGGAGCGCATCGGATACCGGCCATATTTTTCCGGCATCGGCATCAACGCCGAGTGTCCCAACCTCCTGATCCAGCGCCATCTGGACCAAACCATCAAGAAAGCGCTAGCCGAGACCGGGCGGAAAATCCACTTGATCGGTCACAGCCTGGGTGGTGTGATCGCGCGCTCGGTGGCGGGCCAGAGGCCGCAAGACGTTGCCTCGGTCATCACGCTGGCAGCCCCGATTCGCGGCACCGTGACCAGTCGAACGGTTCTGCACGCTACCGAAGCCATTCGCCAGCGAATTCTGCAGGAGCACGGCCAGGGAGTGCTGCCCGACTGCTATACCGGGCGCTGCACCTGTAATTTTATTGACTCGTTGAAGCGTGACATTCCGGGTTCGATGATGGAGACTGCGATTTATACCCGGCAGGACGGCATCGTGGACTGGCGCTATTGCATGACCAGGAATCCCGAAGTCGACTTTGAAGTCCCGGGCACGCACATCGGAATGGCGTTTAATCCTTTGGCGTATACCATCGTCGCAGAACGGCTGGCGGGAGTGCGTTCTTTTGAGTCGGCCGTCGTCAGCTGCTCCCGACCATCTCCAACACGGCACCGGTAGTCGTTTCTAACCTTTCAAAACGCCCGTCCGGGTGCTCCAAGCGGAGTTCTGCCCGGGCCAGGCTGTTGTTCGCTACTTCAAAGCGGCTGCTGCAGTCGGTTTTAACATAGGGCAAACGATGGATGCACGGTCCGCCCCCGTTAATCGTAACCTCCAGTCGGAGCCCGTCGCGTCCGAGGCACCGGAAATCCCACTGTAAATTGTCTCGATCTCTTTTGATCTCACGCATTCTGGAAAACACATACGGTTGGCCGTCGTGCCAGAGCACCGACTTCCGGAACACCAGCCCGAACGGCATTTCATAGACCAGGGCCTCAAGTGTGCTCGGCTGCGCATCGGAGCGAGGGAAATAGGCGTGAGTCCAGGTCCAGAAGTCGCGATGCCGGTATCCGCAATTATGCCCTTGCACCCCAAACCCTAACGGGTTTCCCTCGAAAATCCGGCCATCGATCGTGATTTGGCCCGAGAAAAGGGCATCGGAATGCGGGGTTCGTGAAAATCCAATCCAGCCTTTATCGCTCAGCGTCACGCGAAACGCCGAACGATAGTGCAAATCCCACGAGAGCGTGTGCCCGTCAACTTCCAGAATTCCGCGGCAGGAGTTTTCATCGATGCCATTGTTTCCGTTTCGCAGGTGGAATGGATTTCGCCGCCTGGGGCTGAGATCCAGCCTGTCCAAGGGGAAACCCTGAATGAAGCTTTGTGGCCGCGCGTCGCGAGGAAACCAGGTGGCCCAGACCTGAACCGGCTCGCCGTCGGGGGCGCCGGGGCAACCACGTCTTCCCGGATTCATCAGCAAATATCGGAACCACCATGCCCCGCTGCCGTCCGCCAGTCCCAGCCGGACGAACCAGACTTCGTAGCGCCGCCGTGTAGAGAGTGATGAATATATCTCGTTTAGCGTCTTCACAGAATCATCCATCAGTACAAGATGATAGCCTGAGCGAAGGCATTACCTTTCCGTTATCGACCCAGAACGCAAAGTACAGGAACGCAAACGCCAGGCAAGAAGCGGCGGAGGCCGTTTTGTTCTCCTCACAGCTGCACGGAAGTTTTCGAAGGGGCAGGGCAATGGCAAATCCGTTCGGTCTTAAGGCGGCACTCTTGGCCAAGAACGCAGAGCATATGGTTTTGATTCATTTTCTGATCGCGCCTCAAATCGTGGGACCGAGTCAGACGAGGAGGGATAACCACGGGAAGCTTTAGGCGCATCCTGGAGCGGCCGGGAATAAAAGCGACTCGCGCCAGTTATCAACCCAGAACGCAAACCACGGAGGTCGAATGCCCGGCAAAAAGCAGGATGTTATCGATGAAAAGTTGCAGGCGCTCAACAACGACGGGGTGGATCGTCGCGGGTTCCTGAAGTGTATGGCATGGGCCGGTACAGGCCTGGTGTGGACTATGAGCGGCGGCGTTCCAGTATCTCGGGCGTTCGCCAAGGGCGCGGATCGAACTGCCGGCAAAGGCGCGGACTTCACCTTTGTGCAGATCAGCGATAGCCACATCGGTTTTAACAAGCCGGCAAATCCGGACGTCACCGCTACTTTGCAGACAGCAATCGACAAGATCAACGCATTGCCGCATAACCCGGATTTCGTCATTCACACCGGCGATCTGAGCCAGCTTTCGAAGCCAAGTGAATTCGACACATTGGACCAGGTATTGAAGGGAGTGTCTGCGAAGCAAATCTATTTCGTGCCGGGCGAGCATGACATGCTGTCGGACAACGGCGAACAGTTTCTTCAACGCTATGGCAAAGACACGAGAGGCAGCGGATGGTACAGCTTCGATCACCGGGGTGTGCATTTCGTTGGTCTGGTAAATGTTGCCAATCTGAAAGCCGGAGGTATGGGATCTCTCGGTCGCGAACAGCTGGAGTGGGTGGAAAAGGATCTCAGGGGCCACTCGGCCAGCACGCCGATTGTGCTCTTCGCCCACATTCCGCTCTGGACGATCTATCCCGATTGGGGTTGGGGTACCGACGACAGCGAGCAGGTCTTGTCCCGCGTCAAGCGTTTCGGTTCGGTGACCGTGCTGAATGGGCACATCCACCAGATCATGCAGAAGATCGAAGGCAAGGTTTCCTTCCACACCGCGATGTCGACTGCCTTTCCACAGCCTGCGCCGGGAACCGCGCCTTCGGCCGGACCTATGAAGGTGCCGGCCGAGCAGTTGCAGCGGGTGTTGGGGATAACCGACGTGAACTATGTGGTCAGTGGCCATAGCCTGGCAATTGTTGACTCACCGCTTGAGGGTTAAAAGCCTTCAAGATTCAAGAAAAGCAAAAACAAAATCAGAAAAGGAACAAAACTATGACGCATAAAAATATATGGGCTGCAGGTTTGGCAATGCCGGCAATGATTGCAGTGCTGTTCTTACTAATGGGATCAGCGAAGGTGACAGCAAACGACCAATCTTCCGCCGCCACCGCGGCGATAAAAATCGATAATTTCACATTCGGCCCGCAAACGGTCACGGTGCCAGTCGGAGCGACAGTGACCTGGACGAACGGTGACGATATTCCTCACACCGCGGTGAGCACTGATGGCGTGTTCAAGTCCAAGGTGATGGATACGGACGACAAATTCTCCTACACGTTTATGAAGGCAGGAACCTATTCTTACTATTGCTCCGTCCACCCGAGGATGACCGGCAAGATCGTAGTGCAGTGATTTTCGCAATCGGCATCCGCCTCGCAGCAACAAAAAAAGAGCGAGCCGCAACCGGCTCGCTCTTTACAGTTTTCCGATGATGCTCAGTCTGCCGGAACGATGGTGCCATCTACCGTGAGCGAAGAGCGCCATCATACTTATTCGTTAGAGTTCGAATTCGCTTCATCGCGAAGACTCGACAAACAGTTGACAATCAAATGACATCCGGCCTGCATCTGCGCGCTGGTTGCTGCGTCTAACTGCGCATACGTTGTGATACGCAGTTCACAACCGAGGCTCACTGATACCTACGGAAGGGAAGTCTTTGAGAGCGCACTTATGAAAAACCAACAAGCAGCTATGACCAAGCTAGTCCAGACGAGGGATCACAGCGCCGTATCTTCCTTCGGCGCTAACTAAGTCGACCCCAGCATCGCCGCTTACATGAGTTTGGCAGGACTTCGGAGCCAGGCGTGCGCCGAGTTGTGTCTGAGTCCTGGCAATCGAGTTCGGCGAGGCCAGGGAGGAAGTGAACTGATTGTTAACGTCGTAAAAAACATGAAAGGTTATGGAGGACAACTTGAAAAAAACACTCTTATTGTTCGCAGTGCTCATCACGTCCGTGACTTCTTCGCGGTTGTGGGCCCAGCAGGCCGGTTATTCCCAGACCAACCTGGTCTCGAATGTTGCCGGCGTCGCCAATCACACAGATACCCAACTTCGCAATCCGTGGGGGATTTCCATTCTTTCCGGGCAAGATTTCTGGATCGCCAACAACAATGGCGGCACGTCAACCCTCTACGATGGGCAAGGTAATAAAGATACGAGTTTGGTAGTGACCATACCTGGGGCGGCGCACAATCCAAACGGTAATTGCACTCCGGGCTGCCCCACTGGAACCGTGTCAAACGGTAACGGCGTCTACTTTAGTGGCGGGCAGTTCATTTTCGACACCGAGGACGGCCTCATCACCAACTGGACCGGCGCCAGCAGCACGGCGGCAGTGGCCTTCGATAATTCCGCGAGTGGCGCGGTTTACAAAGGCCTCGCCTTGCTTAACAGCACTTTCCTGCTGGCGGCAAACTTCAACTCAGGCAAGGTCGACGTTTTTGATCGCAACTTCAACCTTACTTCTTTGAGCGGTTCGTTCACCGATCCACACCTTCCTGCCGGGCTTGCTCCCCATGGCATCCGTGTCATCGGCAATCAGGTTTACGTTGCCTATGCCATGCAGGATGCTGCCAAGCACGATGCCCAGCCGGGCGCTGGCCTCGGGCAGGTAGATATCTTCGATGCGAACGGTAATTTCGTAAGCACCTTCGTTCCCGCCGGTGGGCACCTTAACGCTCCCTGGGCCGTAGTGGCGACTCCAGCCAGTTTCGGAGCGTTTTCTAGCGCAATTCTGGTGAGCAATTTTGGCGACGGCACCATCAGCGCTTTCAATGCCAGAGGGCAGTTTCTCGGCCAGGTCACCGACTCTTCGAACCGGGTTTTGGTAAATCCTGGTTTGTGGGACTTAGCCTTTGGTGAGGGCGGTTCCTCGGGCGATCCCAACACTCTTTATCTCACCGCCGGAGGCAGCAACCAGCCTAATTTCCCTGCTGGAGGCACCACAACCAGCGTGTTCGCCAGCTTAGTTCCGGCGACCACGGTCGGCAGTCCAAACTTTGCTTTGAACCTCTCCGCTCAGAATGCGACTATCGTGCAGGGCGGCTCGGCCAATCTTATGATCAGCGCCAGCGCGGTTGGAGGATTCAATGGCGAGATTGCGCTCACCTGCAGTGCGCCCGCCGGTCTGAGCTGCGCTTTCAGTCCTGCGACGATTTCTCCGGGGTCGAGTGCTTCGTCCTCTACTCTGACCATCTCCGCCGCCTCGACACCGCCGCCAGTTACTGGCTACAGCTTATCTGGCATGGCGGCACTTCTGCCCGGTTTGGGGCTGTTCGGAACGGTTCTCACAACTCGCAAACGGAAACCGCTGAGCCGCAAGAATGTTCTGTGGATAAGTGCACTGGGTCTAATGCTTCTCATCTCACTATTCGCTCTGGGATGTGGCGGCGGTAACAATTCCAAGCCGCCGACGCCGACCATCTCGCAGGTCACCGTCAAGGTGACGGGGACTGCTGGCGCAATAAGTCACACCACGCCCGTAACCGTTACCATCAACTAAAATAACCCCCCAGGCAAGAGCGCGGAAAGCGTTCTTGCCTGGGTCCTTTCAAAAAACCACTATCCAGCGATCACTGGGCACTGCCCGCGTAACGCGTTTGCCGGACGCCAATGTCATCGCCGTCCGAGTAAACTGAACTCTGCCGGTCGTCCTCATTCACTGAGTGTGTCATCGGCTGACTTTCGCAAATTTCGAAGACGGATTCCAGCTGCGTGACTCGAAAAAGTTCCCGTACCAGCCGGGCAGGGTTCACCAGCTTGAGGTAGATGCCGGCCGCCTGCAACGAAACCAGCATGCCGATTCCGGCAGCGTCGATGGCTTCCACTCCCGCGAAATCCAGGACAAGATTCTGCCCCAGGTTTTGAACTGCTGCGCACAGGATAGACGTCTCCTGACCTCGCACAATTTTGCCCTTGCAGCGTAGCGTCACCACATTTCCCACTTGCTCCGTAGTCACGGTCAGCATGATTCCATCTCCCGCAAGTTGCTCTTTCCCGGCGTGAAGAGTTTCCATAGTAGCGAATAAAAAGCGAATATACAACAAGAAAAAAGTGCTCTCTAATTAGTGCCCAGAGGGCGCTTCCGTCCGCGTTTTCGGGTCCGGACTGGCCGGTGCGAAGGGACCGCAGCGTCCGCGCATGCCTTGACGAAATTTCTCGCGCTCTTCGGGAGTCATCTGCTCCCATCGCTCCATCATGCGGCGCCGCCAGTACGGGTGTGAGCCGGGCCGGCCGCGGAATCCGCCAAACAGGATCTTGCTAAGGACCAAAATGCCGACCGCCTGCCAGAAGGAGATCAGGTGCCAACTGAACAGAACCGGCATCAGCCAATTCCACAGGCGCATAACCACAAAGCCAAACACCGCAATGAACAACACTCCAAAAAGCACGAACTTCAATCCCCGTATGATTCGACTTCGTCCCATCTAATTTGTCCTCATCTTTCCTTGAATTCGTCGTAAATGGACTGGAGGCGTTGACGGAGGTGCAAAACGGCGTAGTGCTTTCGCGACAACAGAGTATTCACGCTCACGCCAGACTGCTCCGACAACTCTTTGAAGCTGTATCCCATCAACTCGTGGCCGATAAAGACTTCACGCTGCTCCTCTGGGAGTTCGCCCAGAGCGGCGTCCAGTTCCTCAAACAACACACTTCTAGCGTAGGCCGACTCCGGTCCCGCATCCGGGGAGGGCAGCAAGTCCTCCCACTGGAGCTCCTCGCCGTCCTCAGTTCGGGCTGGCTCACTCTGTGTCACCTCTCGCTTCTTTCTGCGGAAGAGATCGGTGATGCGATTGCGTGCCACTCTGAACAGCCAAGCCGTGACCTGCTCAATCGGCTTCATCAGCCGGTTAGCTTCGACGAGTTCATAGAAGACCTCCTGCAGGATGTCCTCGGCCTCGCCCTGGTTGTTCACACGTTGCCGTATGAAGTTGCGCAGCCGGGACTGCTCCCGCGCGATGGCCGCGGAGATCCTTTGATCTTGCTCCGTCATCGTCCACTGTTCTCTTAGCGCCTCGTCCATCTAACCCTGTAGACGCACGAGCGAGATTAATATTGTAGATAGCAAGTGGAAATTCTCTTCCCGAGGCCAGGACGCTGGGCTACTTGGTACTCGGGAAAATAGAATCCGGAAAGATTAACGGCCCGGAAAAGAAAGTGAGGATGCCGTGAAAAAACTATCTCTGTTGTTGGTATTTGCCATGTCGCTGCTCCCGGCTTTGAGCGCAAACAGCCAAGCTCAGGACCAGGGGACGCCAGTTCAGATGACGGTTACCGTCGAAGCGCGCCACGGTAACACACCGCCCGAGATCACGCGCGAGGATGTCATGGTCTATGAAGGCCACGACCGCGACAAAGTGGCAACCTGGGTGCCGGCGCAGGGCGATCAATCCGGGCTGGAATTTTTTATCCTGCTCGACGATGGCGCCAGCATAAGTCTGGGTTCCCAGCTGGAGGACCTCCGTGGCTTCATCGATGGCCAGCCGCCGAGCACAAAAATCGGCGTGGCTTATATGCAAAATGGCGTGGCGCAGGTTGTGCAGGAACTGACCAACGATCATGCCAGGGCAGCGAAGTCGCTGCGGCTTCCTCTGGGCACTCCTGGCGTGAATGGCAGTCCCTATTTTTCGCTGCAGGACCTGATCAAGCGCTGGCCCGCCACCACCGAGCGGCGCGAAGTCCTGATGGTGACCGATGGTGTGGATCGGTACGGGGAAACCCCCGGGCAGGATCCCTATGTGGACGCCGCCGTGGCGGACGCGCAGCGCGCCGGAGTCATCGTGTATGACATCTATACGCCTGGCGTAGGCCACGTCTCACACAGCTACTGGCTGCGCTATTGGGGCCAGATGTACCTGTCTCAGATTGCAGAGGAGACGGGAGGCGAATCGTACTACATCGGCTTTTCCGGGGCACCGGTGAGTTTATCTCCCTATCTGGATGAGGTGTCGCACCGGCTGGGTTATCAGTATCTGCTGACGTTTCTGCCTAAGCCTGAGAAGAAAGCCGGGTTGCGGCGTATAAAACTCCAAACCGAAGTGCAGAACGCGGAATTGGTGGCGGCCACGCAAGTATATGTCCCCGCTGTCCCGTGACGGATGATCCGGGAACGAGAGGACTCTCGAAGGGCGGACGGACGCAGTGCCCGGGCGTCTTGAAAGTGTTGTCAGGCTTGTCAATCGCACGGTCCCGGCTGCCGGGGTATAATTTTCGAGTCCATGCAGAATCCCCGGTATGCCCTTGTCGCTTATGTGCACAACGCCGTGGGCGAGTTTGTGGAGCATCTCCGCCGGGAACTGCACCCTGATTTGCCGCATCTGCCCGCTCACGTCACCGTCTTGCCGCCGCGCCGCCTGCAGGGCAGCGAGATTGCGGCTTTGGAGACGCTCGAGGAAGTTTGCAGCCAGGTAGAACCCTTCGAGGTTGTTCTGGGGGATGCGGAGACGTTTGTTCCAGTCACGCCTACCGTCTTTATCCGCGTGACCCATGCCGCCAGCCGGATGCACGAGTTGCATGATCGGCTCAACATCCGGGCACTGAGCGCGGTCGAGGAGTGGCCTTACATGCCGCACCTCACCATCGTTAAATTGAGCAGCGAAGAACTGGCCGAGAAGGCTTATATTACGGCCCGCGACCGCTGGGCGCGCTTTAGTGGCAGCCGCCACATCCAGATCCGCGAGCTGACTTTTGTGCGCGAAGACGATCAGAATAGTTGGGTAGATTTAGCCGGCGTTCCACTGGGCCGCAGCCTGGTTAACCGTTGAGCTGTTAGGCCATCCCCACACCAAAGCCCATCGCCCTTTTTCTACCGGTTCCTGTCCAAATTCCTGTCTGTCCGACCGGACATTGTCCTTGGGTACCAGTCCCTCCCGTGCTTTGCTAAGCGTACGGCGCAGGCGTAATAAAGAAGTAGGGTCCTCGCGCGGGCAAAAGCCGTTCCCCCAAGCTCCGGAAGGCCATGGGAGGCATCACGTCATGCAGATTGGGGTTTACGGAGCAGGATACCTGGGGACCGTGGTTTCGGCCTGCCTGGCGGATTTTGGAACCCCGGTTATCTGCTGCCACCCCGACAGCTCCCACATGGTGGAAATCGCCCAGGGCAGCGTGCCCTTTCATGAGAAGAATCTGGCAGAAGTTATCAAACGCAACGTGCGGTGTGGGCGGCTGACTTTTTCTACCGACGTGGAATCGTTTGCCCGCAAAGCGCAGGTGATTTTCCTGGCCGAGGATACGCCGCAGAATTTAAACGATCTGACTTTGCGCATCGCCCGGGCCACGTCGAAGCCCTCAATTTTGTCGATCATAACTCCGGCGCCGGTCGGCGCCGCTACCGGCATCGACCGGCGCGTAAAGGACGCGGGCTTGCGCGCGACTATTGTTTCGCAACCCATGTTTTTTACGCCCGGTTGCGCGGTGGAGGATTTCAACTGGCCAGACCGCATTATTCTCGGCACCTCGTCGAATGAGGCGGTTCTGGTGCTGAAGCAGATTTTCCATTCTCTGGTGATGCGCGGGGTTCCGGTGATCGTCACCAGCCACGAGACCGCCGAGTTGGTGCGGGAGGCGGCGACCGCTTTCGTGGCGACCAAGATTTCTTTCATCAATGAGCTGGCCGGTTTGTGCGAACGGGTCAATGCCGATGCCGTCAGCCTTTCCCTGGCCTTGGGTCTCGACAAGAAAATTGCACCCCGTTGCCTGCAGCCCGGCGCCGGAATGGGCGGGCTCTTCGCCGAGTCGGATATGGATTCCCTGGCTGAACTGGCGCGGCAAAATGGCGTCTCGCTCAAAGTTTTGACCGCCGCTCGCGAAGTGAATCACGGCTTGGCGGACAATCTGCTCGACAAGATTTCCCGCTACGTGCAGTCTGTACAGAATAAGGATGTGGGTATTCTGGGGCTGGCGTTTAAGCCGCACACCAACTCCGTGGCTGGTTCTTCTTCAATCCGTCTGGTGAAAAATCTGATCGCCAAAGGGGCGCGGGTGCGCGCTTATGATCCGGTCGCGATTCCCGAGGCACGGATGGAGTTGAACGGTACCGTCCACTACTGCGATTCTCCCTATTCCGTCGCCGAAGGCGTGGATGCTCTGGTAGTCGGGACGGCGTGGCCGGAGTTTCGCGGTTTGGATTTCAGCCGCATCAAAGGAACCCTGCGCCGCCCGCTGATCGTTGACACCAAGAACCTGCTCGATTCCAGTCGGCTCCGGGCCATGGGATTTGAGTACGTCGGCGTCGGCCGCGGCTGAATCTGCTTGCCAACCCGCCGAGAGTCTGACCCCGCCGAAGCCCTTGCTCTGAGCCATGCCCCCGGTGTATAAAGGGCCACCTGCAGGCCCGCTTAAATCCATAAACCTTCGTCGACCCGGGGTGCCACTTTGAGCGATCAAGAACAAGACTGGATTGCGAAGTACCGGGCTGCGCTCGACTCGGAGCGGGGACAGAAATCCTTTGCCGCGATCATCATGGCTGTCTTCCGCCGAATCGGGAGGTCGATCGGCGCGGGTGCGGCATCGGGAGCGGTTGAGCAGCATGAAACTGCGAACCCAGTCAGGAAGCCGGCGTCGCACGACGTTTCTCCGGCACAGGAAGAGCGCGATACTAAAGCGAGTTGATCGTCAGTTCCCTCTGCAGAAGCGGCATACCGAATTGCTATAATCGATAGGACACGGTGGGAGTAGCTCAACTGGCAGAGCACCGGACTGTGGCTCCGGACGTTGCGGGTTCGATTCCCGTCTCCCACCCCAGGAATCCCGCCAGGTTTTAGTCTGCCGCGACTCATAGCTTTAGGATGTCAGAGGAGAATCATCCCCCACTTAAGGCCTCACCTTTGTAACGAAAACGCAACTTGCCGGTCGTACAATCCTTCGCATCATGCGAAAAGCTCTCTGCCTTCTCCGGCTGTGGTGCCTGGTGAGCTTGCCGATGTTCGCGCAGGAGGGAATTCAACAGTTTGCTTCCCTTGGCGACTTCCGGCTGGAAACAGGCCAAGTCAGTAGTTCAGGACACAGTGTTGCCTCGATCCAGAGCCTCGCGTACTTCAATCAGCAAAGCGCGTTTGGTGAAGGGTTTTTGTAACAAAGCTGCGTTTGACTCCAAAACGCCATAGTTGGCGATGAGATTTCCCGAGTACCCCGACATATATAGAATGCTGAGCTTTGGCTGAGACTCTCTTAGACTAGTGGCTAGTTCGTTGCCACCCATCCCCGGCATAATGACATCGGTTAACAATAAATCGATCTGGCCCGCGTAGTTGCGCGCTATCTCCATGGCGGCGTGTCCGTCGTTCGCTTCGAGCACCTTGTAACCTTCACCAACGAGGAGCTTCGCGGTCAACCGGCGGAGGGCTTCATCATCTTCCACCAGGAGAATCGTCTCCGACCCCGCTTTATGTGATGTGTGGATCAAGGGACGAGCGGCGGATTCGGCGGGTTCCTCGATCTGAGGCAGATAGATTTTGAATGTTGTCCCTTTGCCGGGCTCGCTGTAAACCCAGATATTACCGCCGCTTTGCTTTACGACGCCGTAGACCATGGAGAGTCCGAGTCCCGTGCCTTCGCCCACGGGTTTGGTAGTGAAGAAGGGCTCGAAGATGCGAGATATTGTCTTCTTGTCCATTCCACACCCGGTGTCAGTCACGGATAGCTGCACATACGCGCCCGGTTGCATGCCGGAATGCTGCTGCACGTAGGTCGCATCGAGCTCGGCATTGGCGGTCTGGATTGTGATCTTCCCACCGTTCGGCATGGCATCGCGGGCGTTCACCACGAGGTTCATCAGCACTTGTTCGATCTGCCCCGAATCCGCTTTCACGTTGCCCAGCGGAGACGAGGGAATGAAGGATAGGGTAATGTCTTCGCCAATGAAGCGATGCAACATCTTGATGATGTTGTGCACCACCGCATTAAGATTAAGGATGCGGGGCTGCAGAACCTGTTGCCGGCTGAAAGCCAGCAGTTGGCGAGTCAATGCCGCTGCCCTTTGTGCCGCTTTTCTGACCTGGTCATTGTTCCTGTGTACCGGAGTTCCGGGTTCCAGGAGTTCCTGCGACAGCTCGGCATAACCTAATATCACGCTCAGAATATTGTTGAAATCGTGGGCCACGCCTCCGGCCAAGCGGCCCACCGCTTCCATCTTCTGGGCCTGGCGGAATTGCTCTTCGAGGTGCCGGGCATCGGTTACATCGTTAGTGATCGCCAGGACGCAGACGGTTCCACCGAGCTGAACAAGCTCGGCCGAAATCAGCACGGTACGTAAGTCACCCGTCGCAGTTATGAACCGGGTTTCCACCTGGGTCACCGGCTGCTCAGCCTTGGTCAACTGCTCGAGCATGCTTGCGCGCGCCTCCGGAATAGCCCAGATATTCAACTCGCCAATAGTGCGGCCAATCACCTGTTCGCGTTCGTATCCCATCATGCGCAAGTATGCATCGTTAACATCGACGTAACGGCCTTCGGCGAGCGTGCTGATCGTGATTGCGAGAGGGCTGCTGCGGAAGGCCTTGCTGAATCTTTCCTCCGACTTACGCAATTCTTCCTCGGTCCGTTCGCGTTCGGAGACGTCACGAAGGATCACTGTAAGGTAGTGTTCGTCGTCGATCGAAGTTGCGGAGATGGACGCTTCAATGGGAAACTCCTGTCCATCTGCGCGCATTCCGCTCAGGCGTCCAAGCATACCCATGCGGCGGGCAGTAGTACCGGTCTGCGCAAACGCCCGCACGTGCCGGGCGTGTGCCTCGCGAAACCGCTCCGGAAGCAGGCGTTCCAAAGGTTGTCCCGCCATCTCCTGCGCGCTATAGCCAAACATCCGTTCGGCGGCCGGATTGAACAACATGATTCGCTGATTGTGGTCGATAGTGATAATGCCGTCCATCGCCGAGTCTATGATTCCGGAGAGCCGGGCCCGGCTGGCATGCAGCGCGGATTCAGCCAGCTTGCGCTCAGTAATATCGTGCGCGATCGTGGAAGCGCCGATAATCCGCCCTTCGAAGTCGCGCACAGGCGAAATTATCAAAGACACATGGACCAGGGTCCCATCCTTGCGCCGCCGGATGGTGTCTTCGCGAGTCACCAGCTGCCCTTTTGCAATTTCCGGCAGGAATCGGGTAGCTTCGTCCTGCAATTCCGGCGGGACAATGGTGGCGATAGGCTTGCCGATAATTTCCTCCGCCTGGTAGCCGTAGAGATGCTCGGCACCCCGGTTCCAGGTGACGATGTTGCCGGACAAGTCCTTGCTGAGAATGGCGTCGTGGGAGGATTCGACAATGGCCGCCAGCTGGTAGTTTCGCTGTTCCGCGCTCCATCGTCCCTCGTCTACTTGGTTGAGCCATCTCGCACTTATCCACAGCAGAGCGGCGAACGCCATTACCTCGCAGAGCGTGCGGAGGGCAATGCCGAATTCCGCGTCATAGAGTCCGGCCAGTTGACCGCGCCAACGCAACCAGCCCAACAAGATTGGCAAAAGAATGGCCATGGGCAGCACTCGCCGGGCCATGAGGCCGCCTACGTGTTCGCTAGTAATGGTTGCCATCAAACCGGTTCGTGGGCGAGCCGCGAGGGTGGCCAGCCCCAGCAGAACGAACAAAAGGGTGGTGTGCAACGCCATCGAAGAGTAGGCGGCGACGGCATAGAGGGAACGCACTCCGAGCAGATAGCCGACGCAGGCCACAAATCCATTCAGCGAAGTCAGCAGCGCGAAGGCTTGGGCTGCGTAAGACCAGCGGGTGGTTATTAGCAGGAGGCTGGCGCCCAGCACGAGGAAACCCAACGCCGTGGCGCCTGACATGCGGCCGGGATGGAGAAGTCCAGTGGCCTGAAGCGCTCCGCGAAAGAAAGCCTCATCGATTCCGAGACTCCGATCGAAGAGATATTCCGTAACTGTCAACAAGCCTAGTAGGGCAACCGCGCCGCTCAGTACGCGTGCCAGGTTGATGCGGCGAAGGCGTGGGTTACCCGATTCGCCCGCGGGCAGCTGAATCATTAAGAGGCACACTCCCGACAGCAGGAAACAGATCGCGGTCTCCGGCTTCATGGTAGCCAGCCCGGGCAGAATACGGGTGAGCGACGGGAGGTGAAGCCACCAGCCGACCAGCACAAGTACACCTACCAGGATGGTGGCGACACTGACTGTGCGCGAGAAGAGCCGGTACGTGCGAACGTAGGAGGACTCGGCGGGAGCGTTTGAGAATAAGGTGCCGCCGCTCCGGCCGGGGCTGTCCAGAAATGTTCCTGCTAATATCTCCCAAAACTCTGGAAGTGCGCGTCGAGAGGACATTACTTCACCCTGCCGGAATCCAAACCGGCAAATTGGCCGTTCCCCCTCACACTTCGGCGCCTATTGGCCAGCCGTGATTAAGCCGGGAAGGAGTGTACCGTACATCATGATTTGTGTCATCTTTCTTTACAGGTTGTCCCGGCGGAAAAGCGCGCAGACGGAATGGCAAAGGTCAAACGCATACCTGGCCTTTCCGCGAGTGGCGCGAGAAATGAACGCTTCGTTTGGGAAGAGTATGAGGGATTCTCTCTATGTGGACAATCAGGATAACCCTTATCTCGCCATCAGGAAAACTCGTAAGGCAGGCGATCGTCGCCAGGTAACTTCATCCCTTCGCTATCCCCTTCACTGCCTCCCTTGCGGCCTCGAAACACGCAGGAAGCAAGGGTCCATTGGGTCGTTTTATTCCAAGCCCTCTGTCATTGACTTCCCCTACCTGTCCGCCTACCATTTTCCGGCGCAGTGATTGAGCGGACCATCTCGCACTACCGGATCGTGGAGCAGATCGGAGCCGGAGGGATGGGTGTGGTTTATCGCGCCCGAGACGAGCAACTGGAGCGCGATGTAGCGCTCAAAGTCCTGCCGGCGGGTATGCTCAGCGACGAGGATGCGCGCAAGCGTTTCCGCAAAGAAGCCCTGGCGCTGGCAAAACTGAATCACCCCAACATTGCAATCGTCCACGAATTCGGGACCGAGGACGGCACCGACTTCCTGGTCACGGAATATATTCCCGGCCTCACCCTCGATGCCAAACTTGCGCTCGGCCCGCTACCCGCGCGGGAGGTGCTCAGTTATGGGATGCAGCTTGCCGAGGGACTTTCCGCGGCGCACGAGCAGGGAGTGGTGCATCGCGATCTGAAGCCCGGCAACCTGAGAATCACGCCCGACGGCCGATTGAAGATTCTCGACTTCGGCCTGGCCCAACTCATCCCACAATCGAGCGGTATGGGCATGACGGAAACTGCCAGCAAGCTTCAGCAGGAGCTTTCCGGAACTTTGCCCTATATGGCGCCGGAGCAGCTGCGCGGCCTTCCCGCCGATGTGCGCAGTGACACCTGGGCAGTGGCTGCTGTTCTGCATGAGATGGCCACAGGCAAGCGGGCTTTTCCTGAGAACAGCGGGCCGATGCTCATCAACGCCATCCTGAACGCGGATCCGCAGGCACCTAGCAAGCTGAACCGCAACGTTTCTCCGGGACTGGAAAGCGTCATCGTCAAGGGATTGACCAAAGATCCCGGCCAACGTTACCAGACGGCTCGCGAACTGCGGGCCGATCTTGAAAGGCTGACCGCCGGGGCTTCGCCGGTCGCGCTGGAGAGCCGAAATCGATACGGGTTCCTGGTGGCGGGTGCGTTGGCGATGGTGCTGGTGGCTGGGGCCGTGGCTGGTTTTTTTCTCTGGTCCCGAAAACCAGTGAGTCCGGTTGCGGGCAACAAAGCTCGACGTTCGGTTGCCGTGCTCGGCTTCAAGAATCTGGCTAACAAGCCGGAGCAATCCTGGCTCTCGACTGCATTGTCGGAAATGTTGACCGCCGAACTTGGCGCGGGGGAAAAGCTGCGCACTATTCCTGGAGAGAACGTCTCACGGCTGAAGGAGGAACTATCCCTGCCTGACACCGATACTCTCGGACGCGACACCTTGTCCCGGATCAATAAAACACTGGGCAGTGATCTGGTGGTGCTCGGTTCCTACCTTGACCTGGGCGGACAAATTCGCGTCGATTTACAAGTGCAGAATGCCGTTGACGGCGAGAGCGTGGGAACCGTCTCGGCTCAAGGAAACGAAACCCAGTTATTCGACCTGGTAAAGCGGGTGGGCGTGGCGCTGCGGCAGAAGTGTGGCGCCGGCGAGGTTGGGGCAGACGCAATGGCCGCAGCGAATGCGGCCAAGCCGGCCAATACTGAGGCAGAAAAGTTGTACGCCGAAGGGCTGGACCGGCTGCGGTTGTTTGACGCGCTGGCGGCGCGCGACTTGCTGGAAGGAGCGGTCCGGGCCGATCCCAAGTACGCGTTGGCGCACACCGCGCTGGCGGAGGCATGGTCGCAACTGGGCTATGACTCGAAGGCAACGGAGGAAGCCAAAAGAGCGTTCGAGCTGTCGGGAGGGCTAGCCCGCAAGGACGTCTTATCCATCGAGGCTCGCTATCGCGAGGAAAGTCACGATTGGCCGCGCGCAGTCGAACTCTATCAATCGCTGTGGACTGTCTTTCCGGACGACGCGGAATACGGGCTACGTTACGCTAACGCGCAAGTCGCCGCAGGGGATGGAAGTGATGCTCTCACCACGGTGCAGGCGTTGCGCAAGCTGCCTCCGCCTTCTGGGGATGATCCGCGGATTGATCTGGCGGAGGCCAGCGCTGCGTCGTCGCTCTCGGATTACAAACGCACTCAGGCCGCAACCGAACGGGCCATCGTTAAAGCCCAACAGCAGGGAGCCACCCTGCTGGAGGCTCAAGCTTTGTTGCAGCAGTGTTCAGCCCTGCGCAACACCGGCGAACCGGACAAAGCAGCGGCCGCAGGACAACGGGCAAACGACACTCTGGCGACCGTCAACGATCTCCGCGGGCAGGCCAAGAGTCTCACCTGCATTGCCAACGTGCGCTTCGATAAAGGGGATCTTTCCGGGGCGAAGCAGCTATATGAGGAAGCCTTATCCCGGGCTGAAAAGATTGGAGCGCAGCAGGATATTGCCGGATCTCTCCTCAACCTGGGCAATGTGCTAGCGTCGCAGCAGAACCTAGCCGAGTCAACCGCGCAATACCGCCGTGCCATTGAAGTCGCAGTCCGCATCGGTGACAAGCGGGACCTGCTGATCGCCCAGAACAACCTTGGCGCCAACCTCACTTCGCAAGGGGATTTCTCGGGTGCGCGCCAAATTCTTCACGCTTCTATGACTACAGCCAACGAGATCGGCGACCAGGCTGGTGTCATCGATGCACAGGTCAATCTGGGCACCCTGTCGCTGGCGCAGGGCGATCTCCCGGAGGCGCAGAAGGACTTCTCGTCGGCACTCTCAGGGTCGCAGAAGCTGGGCCTGAGGCGCCAGGAGTCCTACGCTCTCGCTGGTGTCGGCGATGTGCTGGTCGCCCAGGACGATCTCGCCGCGGCGGAGAAGAACTACAACGACTCGGTTCGCATCAGTACACAGCTGGGAGAAAAAGGTGGAGTGGCGGAGGGCCAGGTATCGCTGGCGGTCGTGCTGTTAGAGAAAGGACAGGCGGAGGCTGCGGAAAGTCTGGCCCGGCAAGCAGCCGGCGAATTTCACGCCGAGAACGATGCCGATCAGGAAACCGGTGCTCGCGATGTCCTGGTGCAGTCTCTTCTCGTGCAGCAGAGGTTCGATCAGGCGAAGAATGAAATCAGTGTGGCGCAGAAGCTGCCGACGCGGGATCAACTGGCCACGCTCTCGCTCGCGATCACTTCGGCCCGCTTGCTGGCGAATACAGGCAATCCGGCGAAGGGCCTCTCGCGCCTGGCGGACGCTTTGCGGGGGATGAAACAGATGGGGTTGCTCTATTACGAGCTCAAAGCCCGGCTGGCGCAGGGCGAACTTCTCTACCTCGCAGGGCAAGCCGGCGCGGCCAAAGCGACGCTCGAGAAACTACGGGAGGATTCCTTACGCCTCGGATTCCGGCTCATCGCCCGAAAGAGTGCGGCAATCCTCCTGGATCACCGCCCCAAGGTCTGAATAAGACAGAATCAGTCAATAACCAGCTGCGGAAAATTAATGGGCAGAGGAGTCGCTTGCTGGGTCACGATGAACAGCGTCAACCCTTTTCCCTGCGCCGCGGTTCCGGCCTTGAACTTGGGAATGCTTGGAACCTGGAAGTCCACCACAGTCCCGCTGGTTTCGACAGAAAACGTGATGTCCGGAAGCAGTGAACCGGAAGGATTATTCGTGCACAGCTCAGAAGTGTTCGAGCTCGGACTGGGGTCACAGAGCACAACCCCATAGTTCGGCAGCCCGCCGCCGCTGCCGTCGTTCGCCGTAAATGGCGGAAGCTTGGTGACCTTCACGTCGATATTGGTGGCGCCGGATTGTAGCTGGAAGATAAACATATAGGAACCGCTGTCGCAGGCTCCCGCCAGGCTCTCGTTGGGACTCGATTCCGAAGCCTCGACATCAAAATTGGGACAGACGATCTCCCGGGACACGACCACACTCTTGCCATTGTGATCGATGGTAAATTTCGCGGTTTGCCCCTGCAGGAGCCACTGGGTGGCGTTGCCATCCGCGCCGTTGTCAGAGGGCGTACGGTGCGGGATCACGGCGAAGGCAGCTGTTACGGTGAACACGACGATCAGTCCTAAAACCGCGGTTTTGTGGGTGAATTTCATGATTTCCTTCTCCGCTGAGCAAGGGTTAGTGAAGGGCATCTCGATCGAGGCTTAGGGTCCTTCACCCTTTCGTTGGGGCTTGTGCGAAATAATACGGTCTTTTGCCCTGCGGATCAAGGCTTTACCGCAGGTTTGGTGGGGATGGCGGCCTGCAGCCGGGAATTCGCAAAATTCTTTGTGACCGTTAGTAACGGCTATACATCCAACGCCTATTGACGGGGAAGCAAGATTGACCTTAGAATGCGGAGCATAATGTTGGTCAGCCAGAATCGCCGCGGAAGTCAGGTTTGCGCTTGTTGTTGTTGCTGCTGTTGCGCGAGCGTGTCTTCTGGCGCGAGGAGGTTGCTGACCTAGTAATAGTCTAAGTTCTCAGCATACAAACCCATCGCCAGAACCAACTGGCGGTGGGTTTTTACTTTTTATGGCAGAAACAATCAAAGAGACGAAGGCGCAACGGGTCGAGCGGCTAAAGCGCGAGAAAAATCCCTGGGAGAGCCTGGAGGAGATTCGCCGTTTTGCCCGTGAAGGCTTCGCTTCCATCCCTCCGGAATGGATCGGCACTTACTTCCGCTGGTGGGGCGTCTACACCCAGGGTGATGGTGCCGGGGTGGTGGGAGGGCAGGGCGGGGAGGGCCGGGCCCTGCC
>Ga0335078_10000211_pt1 | contig 95280 bp, 97 predicted proteins | sample Lox_Sample_32_FD_206711 | JGI IMG/M metagenome (GOLD analysis project Ga0335078, IMG submission 206711) | Soil microbial communities from Loxahatchee National Wildlife Refuge, Florida, United States - Lox_Sample_3.2 | ecosystem: Environmental > Terrestrial > Soil > Wetlands | place: USA... | reverse complement strand
GCCACGCCGACTACATCAAGAACATGATTACGGGCGCGGCGCAGATGGATGGCGCGATTCTGGTGGTGGCGGCGACCGACGGTCCCATGCCGCAGACGCGCGAGCACGTGCTGCTGGCGCGGCAGGTAGGCGTGCCGTATATAGTGGTGGCGCTGAACAAGTGCGATGCGGTGGACGATCCCGAGCTGCTGGATCTGGTGGAACTGGAAGTGCGCGAGTTGCTGAAGGGCTACAAGTTTCCGGGCGACGATGTGCCGGTGGTGCGGCTCTCGGCGCTGGGCGCGCTGAACGGGGAAGAGAAGTGGGAGAAGCAGGTGGACGCGCTGATGAAGGCGGTGGACGAGTATGTGCCGCTGCCGCCGCGCGAGACGGACAAGCCGTTCCTGATGCCGATTGAAGATATTTTTTCGATCTCGGGACGAGGCACGGTGGTGACGGGGAGGATCGAGCGCGGCAAGGTGAAAGTGGGCGAGGAAGTGGAGATTGTGGGCTTCCGCGACACCCGCAAGACGGTGGTGACCGGAGTCGAGATGTTCAAGAAGCAGTTGGACGAAGGCATGGCGGGCGACAACGCGGGCCTTTTGCTGCGCGGCATTGGCAAGGACGATGTGGAGCGGGGGATGGTGCTGGCGAAGCCGGGTTCGATCACGCCGCACACCAAGTTCAAGGCGGAAGTTTATATCTTGACGAAGGAAGAAGGCGGGCGGCACACGCCGTTTTTCAAAGGCTACCGGCCGCAATTTTATCTGCGCACGACGGACGTGACCGGAGTGGCGGAGATGCCGGCGGGCACGGAAATGGTGATGCCGGGCGACAACGTGAGCCTGGTGATCGAGCTGATCACGCCGGTGGCGATGGAAAAAGGGTTGCGGTTCGCGATCCGCGAAGGCGGCCACACGGTGGGAGCAGGAACGATCAGCGAGATTGTGACGTAGCTGTCGTTGGTTGTTCGTCGTTGGTTAGTTCGCAAAAGCGGATTCCTCACCGCCGAGGCGGTTCGGAATGTCAAGAGGGTTGGCTAGAAGCTAATAGCTAGAAGCTGTTTTGAGCGGCCTGCATCTTGCCGCACGATCTTTCTTCCCGGAGAAGCCGGGAGGGGTTAGAGAGCAAACAGAGTGAGTGCACACGAGAAAATTCGCATCCGGTTGAAAGCCTACGACTATCGCATTCTGGATCAGTCAACAGGCGAAATTGTGGACACGGCGCGGCGAACCGGCGCGCAGATTGCCGGCCCGATCCCGCTGCCCACGATGAAGAACAAGTACTGCGTGCTGCGCTCGCCGCATGTGGACAAGAAATCGCGGGAGCAGTTCGAAATCCGCACCCACAAGCGCCTGCTTGACATTCTGGAGCCGACGCCACAAACCGTGGATGCGCTCATGAAGCTCGATCTGCCGGCAGGCGTGGATGTGGAGATCAAGGCATTCGGGAAAGAACATAAATAGCTCGTGTGGGGGCGGCCGCCATCGGCCGTCCGGGCGGAGCGACCCTCCGCCGGGTTTTCGCGGGCGGGGGCGCCCGCGCCACACCCAGCGAATAGCCGCAGGCAAAGCTGGGACCGGAGAAGGAAATGGCAAAGGTAGCGGGAATTCTGGGGAAAAAAGTCGGCATGACGCAACTGTTTGACGACAAGGGCGACGTGCATCCAGCGACGGTGCTGCAGGCCGGTCCCTGCGTGGTGACCCAGTCGAAGACCCAGACGAAGGACGGCTACGTGTCGGCGCAGATCGGTCTGGTCGAGTTCGTGAAAGAGTCGCGCCTGACGAAACCGGCGCGCGGCCACCTGAGCAAGAACAATCTGCCTCCGGTGAAGTTTATGCGCGAGGTGCCGATCGAGGTGGACGAAAAGGAAGCCGGCGATGGCAACGGCGTGGTGAAAGCGGGCGCGCGCGTGCTGGTGGACATCTTCGATGGGGAAAAATTTGTGGACATCGCGGGCGTGAGCAAGGGCCGCGGGTTTGCGGGTGTGGTCAAACGGCATCACTTCGGCGGCGGCCCCAAGTCGCACGGCTCGATGTTTCAGATCACCGGTTCGATCGGATCGTCCGCGTTTCCTTCGCGTGTGTTCAAAGGTATGCGCATGTCCGGTCATATGGGCCATGCGCGGGTGACGGTGCGCAACCTGCGCGTGCTGGGCGTGGATAAAGACGACAACCTGCTGGTGGTCGAGGGCAGCGTGCCCGGGCCGAACGGAGGATATCTGATCATCACCAAGGCCAAGAAACCGCCCAGGGAGCGGCGCGGCTTTGCCGGTTCGGCCACGGTGGATCCGTTGAAGGCGGCGAAGAGGGCGGCGAAGAAGGGTTAAGGCAGTACGTGGTATCAAGTAGCTAGTACCGAGAAAAAGAAATGGCAACGATTGACATTCACGATCTGACGGGAGCGAAGGTCGGCACACTCGAGCTCGCCGACGAGGTCTTCGGCGCAGTGAACGAAGACCTGCTCTGGGAGGCGGTGAAGCATTACCGCGCCGGCCAGCGCGCCGGAACCCACGCCACCAAGAATCGCTGGCGGGTTTCCGGTTCCGGCAAGAAGCTTTGGAAGCAGAAGGGTACGGGGCGGGCCCGCATCGGTTCGATTCGTTCGCCGCTGTGGCGGCATGGCGCCACGGTGCATGGGCCGCAACCGCGTTCCTACGACTACACGTTTCCCCGCAAAAAGCTGCTGGGAGCGTTGCGCTCGGCTCTGGCGGCAAAATTCGCCGATGGCAAGCTGATTGTGGTCAATACATTTGCGGTCAACGAAGTCAAGACCAAGCCGTTCCGCGAGGCGCTCGACAAATTGAAAGTGGATGGAACCGCGCTGCTGGTTGAGGTTTCCGGGCACGGCAACCGCAATCTGACGCTGAGTTCGCGCAACCTGGAGGGTGTGGAGTTGATCGGCGGGAACGAAGTGCATCCCTATCATCTGTTGCGCTATGACCGGGCAATCTTTTCGCAGCCGGCCATCGAGAAGCTGCAGGTTTCGCTGACCAAGTCATCCTCGAAAAAGCGGCGGCATGCCTCGGAGGGCGAAGGCGAAACGCCGAAGAAGGCGGCGCGGGCTCCGCGGCGGCGGGCGCGGCACGAAAAAGCGGCGGAGGTGGCCTGATGAAATCGGCATACCAGACATTGTTGCGGCCGGTGATCACGGAAAAAGGCCTCGCGATCAAGGAAAACCAGAACACGCTGGTGTTTCAGGTCGCGTCCAAGGCGACCAAGACCGAGATCAAAGAGGCGGTGCAGACGATTTTTAAGGTCAAGGTGCATTCGGTGCGCACCGCGATGTATCCGGGAAAAGAGCGGCGGCGGGGAAAGTTCGCCGGCTATCGCCCGGATTGGAAAAAAGCGTATGTCCGGCTGCGAAGCGGCGAAAAGATGCCGGAATACGCGCAGAACTTGTAATGCAGCTTCTACCTGTTAGCTCCTAGCTTCCAGCCGGAAGCTGCGAGCTGGGAGCTAGTCGCTAGAAGCGGGTTCTTATGGCAATAAAAACTTACAGACCGACAACCCAGACGTTGCGCTACCGCACCACGCTGGTCAATGACGACATCACCACCCGGCATCCGCACAAGCCGCTGGTCGAGCCAAAGAAGCGCACCGGCGGACGGCGCAATTCCGGCGACACTACGATGCGGTTCATAGGTGGCGGGCACAAGCGCAAGCTGCGCATCATTGACTTCAAGCGCGACAAGATCGGGATTCCGGCGACGGTGAGCACGATTGAATACGATCCCAACCGCTCGGCGCGGATCGCGCTGCTGAGCTACGCCGACGGCGAAAAACGCTACATCCTGCAGCCCGATGGGCTGAAGGTCGGACAGAAGGTGGTAAGTGGCCCGGAGGCCGACATTCTGGTGGGCAATGCGCTGCCGTTGCGCAATATCCCGCCAGGCACGACGATTCATAACCTGGAGCTGAAGCCGGGCAAGGGGGCGCAGATGGTGCGCTCGGCTGGCGGCGCGGCGCAGCTGGTGGCGAAAGAAGGCGACTACGCGCTGGTGAAGCTGCCTTCGGGGGAAACGCGCAAGGTTGCGCAGGATTGTATGGCGACCATCGGGCAGGTCGGGAATCTGGATCACGAAAACATCACCATCGGCAAGGCTGGGCGTTCGCGCTGGCTGGGATGGCGGCCGCACAATCGCGGGGTTTCGATGAATCCGGTGGATCATCCGCATGGCGGAGGAGAAGGCAAGACCTCCGGGGGGCGGCATCCGGTGACACCGTGGGGCCAGCCGACGCGCGGCTATAAGACGCGCAACAACAAGCGCACGGACGCGTTCATTGTGAACCGGAGGAGCAAGTAGTCCTTCGTCGTTGGTCGCACGTCGTACGTACAGCAGATTCCTCACCGCTAAAGCGGTTCGGAATGACAAAGTTCAAGTGAGAAGTAGGAGCTAACAGCGAGAAGCTGATTCTTATGGCACGTTCAACCAAAAAAGGGCCGTTTGTGGATGGCTTCCTGCAGTCGCGGATTGAAGCCATGAACTCGCGCAATGAGAAGAAAGTGTTGCGCACCTGGTCGCGGCGTTCGACCGTCATCCCGGAGTTCGTAGGGCACACGATTGCCGTGCACAACGGCAAGAAATTCATTCCGGTATACGTGACCGAGAACATGGTGGGGCACAAGCTGGGTGAGTTCAGCTTCACGCGGCAGTTCAAGGCGCACTCGATGAAGGCGGCAACGGAGACGGCGGCGAAGCCGGCAGGAATTCCGGGCGGTCCGGGAGCTCCGGTGCCCGCAGCGGGAGCGGCTCCGGCTGCCCCAGCGGCTCCGGCGGCGCCAAAGGCGTAGGAACTCTCTCAGTTGTCCGCTCTCAGCATTCAGTCAGAGAGCGCTCTGAAGGGTGGATAGAAATAGCTGAAAGCTGAAGGCTGACAGCTGATGGCAGGAACTAACTATGGAATTTCGAGCTCAAGCACGGTTTATGCGGGTTTCGCCGCAGAAGGCGCGGCTGGTGCTGGACCTGATCAAAGGCCGCCGGGTGGAAGACGCGCTCAATGCGCTGACCTTCACCAAGAAGCGCGTGGCCGGCACGGTCGAGAAGTTGGTGCGTTCGGCGCTCGACAACGCCAACTATCTGAGTTCGGAAAAGGGCATAGATGTTGACGTTGACAATCTGTTCGTGAAGCGGGCGATCGCCAACGACGGCCCGCGCATGAAGCGCATCCGCCCGGCGCCAATGGGCCGCGCCTACCGTTACGTGCGGCGCATCGCGCACATCGAGATTGCGCTGGCGGAGCGTGGCAAAAATGGCGAGGCACTGGCTCACGTCGTAGGAGCGGAACCGGCAACTGCGGCGGCGCCGGCGAAAAAAGCGCCGAAAAAGACGGCTGCGAAGAAGCGGCCTGCAGCGAAGAAAAAGGCTGGAGCGAAGAGATAATTTATGGGACAAAAAGTTCATCCATATGGATTCCGGCTGGGCTACACCAAGCCCTGGAAATCGCGCTGGTTTGCCGAGCGGGATTACGATAAGCAGCTGCTCGAAGACGTCAAGCTGAAAAACGAGCTGAAAGACAAGCTCAAGTCGGCGGGCGTGAGTTCGATCGAAATCGAGCGTCCCGGCAACAAGCTGCGCGTGATCATCAAGACGGCGCGGCCGGGGATCATCATCGGACGCAAAGGCGCGGAGATTGACAAGCTGAAGCAGGACGTGCAGAAGCGGATGGGTGGGCGCGAAGTCTACATTGATATCCAGGAAGTGCACAAGCCGGAACTGGATGCGCAACTGGTTTCGGAGTCCATCGCGCTGCAGCTGGAGAAGCGGGTCGGCTTCCGGCGGGCGATGCGCAAGGCGGTGGATTCGGCGTTGCGCTTTGGCTGCAAAGGAATCAAAGTGCGGGTGAGCGGGCGGCTGAATGGAAATGAAATCGCGCGTTCGGAATGGTATCTGCAGGGCCGTTTGCCGCTGCACACGCTGCGCGCCGATATCGAATACGGCTTCACCGAGGCGCGCACCACCTACGGGGTGATCGGGGTGAAGTGCTGGATTTATCGCGGCGAAATTCTTACGCAGAAAAAACGCGAGAATCAGCCCGGCCAGACCGTGGGAGCGTTTTGAAGGAGTAAATGCAGAGGCAGTTGAGAGCGGACGGGCGAAGAGCGAACTTATGTTGATGCCGAAAAAAGTGAAGTTTCGCAAGCAGCAGCGCGGCCGCATGACCGGCAAAGCCTGGCGCGGCAGCGAACTGGCTTTCGGGGATTACGGGCTGAAGGTGCTCGAGCCAGGTTGGATCACCGACCGGCAGATTGAAGCCAGCCGCGTGGCCATGACGCGCTTTGTGAAGCGCGGCGGCAAAATCTGGCTGCGCCTGTTTCCCGACAAGCCGGTGACCAAGAAGCCCGCCGAAACCCGTATGGGAAAGGGCAAAGGCGCGCCCGACCACTGGGTGGCGGTGGTTCGCCCGGGCAAGATTCTGTTCGAGATGGAGGGCGTGACGCCTTCGGACGCGTTTGAAGCCATGCGGCTGGCTTCGCACAAGCTGCCGCTGCGCACGAGGTTTGTGAAGCGCGAATCGGCGTCGCACTGAAGAGCGAGACCTATGAAACCGGAGAAAATCCGCAACCTGACCGACGACGAATTGAGCCACCAGGAGCGCGATCTGAACGATCAGCTCTTCAAGCTCAAGTTCCAGCTCAATATGGGGCAGACGGAAAGCCTCAAGAAGATCCGCGGCCTGCGCAAAGATATTGCCCGCGTGAAGACGATTGCCCGCGAGCGCGAATTGGCCGCCGGCGGCAAAACGGAGAAGAAGTGATGCCAGCGAGCAACGCACAGCAGAGCGCGCCCGCCATAGGCCGGCGCAAGCAGATTGTGGGCGAAGTCGTCTCCAACCGCATGACCAAGACGATTGTCGTCGAGGTGGTGCGCAAGAAATCACACGCCTTCTATGGCCGCGTGGTTTCGAAGGCGAAGAAGTTCTATGCCCACGACGAGAAAAACGAAGCGCACATCGGAGATGTGGTGCGGCTGGAAGAGACGCGCCCGCTGTCGAAGCTGAAACGCTGGCGCTTGACTGCGATCGTGCGGCGCAGCGCGCTGACGCCGGATACCACCGCCGGCGAAGTGCGCGCGTAACCCGGGGCGGAGGGAGACTGATTTATGGCCGTGATGATGAGAACCATGCTCGAGGTCGCCGACAATTCCGGCGCGCGCAAGCTGCAGATGATCCTGCCGCTCGGGGGGCATACCGGGTTGAACGCCGGGTTGGGCGATGTGATTACGGCCAGCGTGAAAGAAGCATCTCCCGACGGCCAGGTGCAGAAGGGCAAAGTGGTGAAGGCGGTGATCGTGCGCACGCGCAAAGAGCACCGGCGGCGCGACGGCACCTACATCCGTTTCGATCAGAATGCGGCGGTGCTGATCAACGAAGGCGGCGAACCGGTGGGGACACGCGTGTTCGGCCCGGTCGCGCGCGAATTGCGCGAGAAGAAGTTTTTGAAGATCGTTTCCCTGGCTCCGGAAGTGCTGTGAAATTTTGTAATTTGGTAATCGGGTAATAAAACCCCGAAATTACCCGATTACTCAATTACCAAATGGATTTTTACTATGGCGAGCGTAGCGACAGTACATAAACGGGTGGATATTCGGCGCAACGACACGGTGAAAGTCATCACCGGCCGCGATAAGGGCAAGGAAGGCCGCGTGCTGCGGGTGTTTCCCGACGAGGGCAAGGTCCTGGTCGAGCACGTGATGATGGTGAAAAAGCACGTGCGCCCGAATCCGCAGCGCAATATCAAGGGCGGAATCGCCGAACAGGAGAGCCGCATTTCGCTCTCCAACGTGCAACTGGTCTGCGGTACGTGCGGGCCGGTGCGCATCGGCCACGAAGTACGTGGCGACCGCAAGGTGCGGGTGTGCAGGAAGTGCGGAACGACTTTAGAGAAGTAGCTGGGAGCTAGTAGCTGGAAGCTAGTGGCGCAAAGGTTAATTGAGCAACATGGCAAAAGAAAAAAAAGACAAAAAGGGCGCCCCTCAGGAAGAGCAGAAAGCTCCCGAGGCGGCGCGCCACAGCGCGAAGGAAACGCCGCGGCTGAAGACGCGGTTTCAGAAAGAGATCGCGGCCACGCTGATGAAGGAATTCGACCTGAAGAATCCCATGGCGGTGCCGCATCTGCATAAGATCGTGGTGAACATGGGCGTGGGCGAAGCCACGCAGAACGCCAAAGTGCTCGATCCGGCGGTGAACGAACTCGGCCAGATCACGGGCCAGAAGCCGGTGGTGACGCGGGCCAAGAAATCCATCGCGGCGTTCAAAGTGCGCGAGGGACAAGCCATCGGCGCCATGGTGACTTTGCGCGGCGATCGCATGTACGAATTTTTCGACCGCCTGGTGAATGTGGTGTTGCCCCGCGTGCGCGACTTCCGCGGAGTTTCGACCAAGTCATTCGATGGCCGCGGCAATTACACGCTCGGGCTGCATGATCAGCTGATCTTCCCCGAGATTGACTACGCGAAGGTGGACAAGCTGAAGGGCATGAACGTCACCATCGTGACCACGGCGGGCAGCGACGCACAGGCGCGGGCGCTGTTGCGGCATCTGGGAATGCCGTTCCGGCCGTAGGAGAAAGATTCTAGAGACGCAGCTGGCTGCGTCTGGGAGGCGTTGCCCGCAACGTCTCTACGGGAGATAAATTGGCAACGACAGCAAAACGAGTGAAGGACGCGAAGAAACCCAAGTTTTCCACGCGCAAGCACAACCGCTGCAAGCTTTGCGGGCGCCCGCGGGCGTATCTGCGCAAGTTCGGCATCTGCCGGCTGTGCTTCCGCGGTCTGGCGCTGCGGGGAGAAATTCCCGGGGTTTCGAAATCGTCCTGGTAGGACGTAGGGCGCGGTTCGTTCGGCGTTGTTCGCAAGATCGGCGGTGATCGCACAGGCCGGAGCGAACGACGAAGGACGGACGACGAACGACGGGTTGAGATTTGCAAGCCGCCGCAGGTTCTTCGGGAGCAACGAAGCAAACGGGCGGCTGAGGAGAAACAAAGCGATGAGGTTGACCGATCCGGTCGCAGACATGCTGGCGCGCATTCGCAACGCGATCAGCGCGCGGCACCAGAAAGTGGATGTTCCCGCTTCCAAGCTGAAGCTGGAAATTGCCCGCATTTTGAAAGAAGAGGGCTATATTTCCAACTTCAAAGCGACGGAAGAAGAGGGACACAAGGTCGTGCGCATTTACTTGAAGTACAGCAACAACAATGAAGCAGCGATTTCGAATGTCGAGCGGGTCTCGCGCCCGGGTTGCCGCGTATATGTGCGCCGGGCGGAAATTCCGCGCGTGCTGGGCGGTCTGGGAATCAACATCCTGACCACGCCCCGCGGCGTAATGACCGGGCGCCAGGCGCGCAAACAAGGTCTGGGAGGCGAAGTCCTATGCGAAGTCTGGTAGGCAGCTACTAGCTACCAGCTATTAGCTAAAACCAAAGCAAGCTAGCGGGCAAAAGCTAGCAGCTAAGAGCCGATTTTATGTCACGAATAGGAAAAAAGCCGATTCCGCTCCCCAAAGGGGTGACGGTCAAAATCGAAGGCAACACGGTTGCCGTACAGGGTCCGAAGGGCAAGCTGGACACGCCCTTGCCGGCGGGCATCAAGGTGCAGCAGCAGGATGGGCATCTGCTGGCCGTGCGCGAAAACGATTCGCAGGCCGCGGTTCACGGGCTGGCGCGCGCCCTGGTGAATAACGCCGTCGAAGGCGTCACCAGAGGCTGGACCCGGGATCTGGAAATCGTGGGTATCGGCTACCGCGCGGAGCTGAAGGGCAAAGGCACAGTGGTGTTCAGCCTGGGCTATTCGCACCCCATCGAGTATCCGCTGCCCTCGGGGATTGAAGTGGCAGTAGACCCGAAGCAGACCAAGCTGACGGTCAGCGGCATTGACCGGCAGAAGGTCGGCCAGGTTGCCGCCGAGATGCGCGGACTGCGCCCGCCCGATCCGTACAAGAACAAAGGCGTGCGTTATGCCGGCGAGCGCTTGAAGAAGAAAGTTGGCAAGACGGGAGCCAAGTGACGCCGCTTGCAAGGCGTTTGAGCCTTGCGGCGTCATCCCGAGCGAAGCGAGGGATCCCTGCCAAAGGCCAGTAGCGAAGAGCGAACGAACGGACAACGAAGGACGGACGACGAATCATGCTTAACAAGACTTCAAAGAACGTAACCCGGCGGCACGTGCACGACCGGATCCGCAAGAAGGTTCTGGGCACGACCGAGCGTCCCCGCCTGAACGTCTATCGTTCGTTGAACCACATTTACGTGCAGGTAATTGATGACCTGCAGGGCACGACCCTGGTTTCGGCCCATTCCGCGGAAGGCGGCGAGAAAGGCCAGCGGCGTACCGGCGGGAACGTGGCTGCAGCCAAGGTCGTGGGTAAGGCGATTGCGGAACGCGCCAAGGCGAAGGGAATCACGAAAGTGGTGTTCGATCGCGGCGGCTACATTTATCACGGGCGGGTGAAAGCCCTGGCGGATGCCGCGCGCGAAGCCGGATTGCAGTTCTAGGGGATTGGATAATTGAGTAATTTGAAATTTTGTAATTTGGGGTGGCTTTCAAAATACCAAATACGCGATTCCCAGATTACAAAATCGAAAAGAGAGTGAATGCCAACAGTTACGAAGAAACTCGACGCGGGCGCCTATCAACTGAAAGACCAGGTCGTAGCCATCAACCGGGTCACGAAAGTGGTCAAGGGAGGCAAGAACCTTTCCTTTGCCGCGCTGGTTGTCGTAGGGGATCCGAGCGCGGCGGTGGTGGGATTCGGATCGGGGAAAGCGAAAGAAGTGCCGCAGGCGATCCGCAAAGGAATTGAGTCGGCGAAAAAGAATCTGGTGCGGATCAATCTGACTCAGACCACAATTCCGCATATCGTGCTCGGACGCTTCGGATCCGGGCGGGTACTGCTGAAACCGGCGCCGGAAGGCACGGGCGTGATCGCGGGCGGAGCGGTTCGTGCCGTAATGACTTCGGCGGGGATTCAGAATGTGCTGACCAAGTCCATCGGCACCACCAATCCGCACAATGTGATCAAGGCCACATTTGAAGCGCTCAAGCGGCTGAAGAACAAGGCAGATGTGGCGGCGCTCCGCGGCAAATTAGCGGAAGAACTGTAAGGCAGCGCCGGCAGCTTGCCGGCAAACGACCAACGGGGATTTGCGATGACGGCGAAGAAAACCAGCGCGAGCGGCGGCAGAATCCATCTGAAGTGGGTGCGGTCCGCAATCTGCGCTCCGGTGAAACAGAAGAAGGTAGTCAGGGGACTGGGCTTCACGCGGTTGAATCAGGTGATCGAGCGGCCTGATACAGCCGCCATCCGCGGCATGGTCGCCAAGGTTCCGCACCTGGTGGAGATTGTCAGTTAGTGGCCGGAGAAATGCGTCGTTCGTCCTTGGTCGATCGTTGTTCGCAACTTGGTTAGCGAACGGCCCACGACGAACGGCCAACGACGGTATTTGCTGAAAGCTTATATATGAACTTATCCAACATTCGAGCACCGAAGAAGGCGTCGGAGAAGCGCAAGCGCGTCGGACGCGGCATGGGCTCCGGCATGGGAAAAACCTCCACGCGCGGACACAAGGGCCAGCGCTCGCGCAGCGGCTCGCGCATGATGCGAGGCTTTGAGGGCGGCCAGATGCCACTGCACCGCCGCATGCCCAAGCGCGGATTCACCAACATTTTCCGCAAGGAATACAACATCGTGAACCTAGAGAGGCTGGCAGCGCTGGGCGAGACTACCATCACGCCCGAGGTGCTACGCAAAGCCGGTGTGATTCGCACCAAGCACCCGGTGAAGGTTCTGGGCGATGGCGAGCTTTCCGCCGCGCTTACCATCAGCGCGCACAAGTTTTCCAAATCGGCGCAAGAGAAGATCACCAAGGCAGGGGGCAAGATCGAGGTCTTGCAGTAATGTTCGAGAAACTGGCCAATATATTCCGCATTCCCGATTTGCGGCGGCGCATTCTGTTTACGCTCGGCCTGCTGGCGGTGTATCGCCTGGGCGGCCACATTCCCACGCCTGGCGTAAACGCCGACCGGCTGCAGCAGTTTTTCGAACAGAACCGGGGAACGTTCCTGGGTTTTGTGGATCTGTTCTCCGGAGGCCAGCTCCGCCGGCTTACGATCTTTGCCTTGGGTATCATGCCCTACATCACGGCCTCCATCATTCTGCAGCTGCTGACTGTGGTGTATGAGCCGCTGGCGAAGCTGCAGAAGGAAGGCGAGCTCGGGCGCAAGAAAATCACGCAATGGACGCGGTATTTGACCGTGCTGCTGAGCGCGGTTCAGTCCATGGGCATTGCGCTGAGCCTGGAGAAATCCGGCGACTTCGTCGTCAATCCCGGCGTCGGCTTCACGCTGATGACCATGCTGACCCTGACCACGGGCAGCGCCTTCATCATGTGGCTGGGGGAGCAGATCACCGAACGCGGCGTCGGCAACGGCATGTCCCTGCTGATCTTCGCGGGAATCGTAGTCGGCCTGCCGCGCGGGGTTGCCGATCTGATTGACAAAGTCCGCACCGACGCTTGGGGCGCTTTCACCGCCCCGGCCATGATTCTGCTCGTTGGGCTGATGATTGTCGTGGTGGCGTTCATCGTTTATGTCGAACGCAGCGAGCGCCGAATCCCGGTGCAATATGCCAAGCGCGTTGTGGGACGCAAAGTGATGGGAGGCCAGTCCACCCACCTGCCTTTGCGCGTGAATGCCGGCGGCGTGATGCCGGTAATCTTCGCTTCGTCGATTCTGACCATGCCGCAGATGGTGTTTCAGGGCCTGCGCAACAACCGCTATTTCGGCGATCTGATTCGCGCCCTGGGTTGGGGCGAGCCGCTGTACACGTTCCTGTACGCGGTGGGGATTATTTTCTTCGCTTACTTTTACGTCTCCATTGTCTTCAACCCCAACGAGGTTGCCGACAACATGCGCAAATACGGCGGGTTCATTCCCGGCATCCGTCCCGGCAAGCGCACCGCGGACCATATCAATGAGATTCTGACGCGCATCACTCTGGTGGGCGCGCTTTACCTGATCATCATTTCGTTCATTCCGGAATGGATGATCGCCGGCATTCACCTGAATCACCTATGGGGCCCAGTAGGAGCATTCTTCGAGCGGCTGCCCACCTGGGTGACCAATGGCTTGGGTGTCACGTTCTACTTCGGCGGCACGTCGCTGCTGATCGTGGTGGGCGTGGCGATGGACACGGTGACGCAAATTGAAGCCCAGCTCATCATGCGGCACTATGACGGATTCACGCCCAAGAGCGGGCGCATCCGCGGTCGCAGAACCTGGTCGTAAGCGCGGCGTCGGGCACAAGGGCATTGCGGCAGGCCGGGTGGATCGCGTAGTAGTGGCAAACAGGACCGTCTCGATGGCGGAGGATACTTCGCGCAATCTTGGACCGGTGGTATTGCTCGGGCCGCCGGGCGCGGGCAAAGGCACGCAAGCCAAGCGCATGGTGGAGCGTTATCAGGTGCCGCAGATTTCCACCGGCGACCTGTTGCGCGAGCACGTGAAGAACAGCACCCACCTGGGATTGCAGGCGAAAGACATCATGGCGCGCGGTGAGCTCGTGCCCGATGAGCTGCTTTATGATATGGTCACCGAGCGGCTGAGACTTGCCGACTGTGAACGGGGATTTGTGCTTGACGGTTTTCCGCGGACGGCGGCTCAGGCAGCATGGCTCGATGCCTTGCTCGAGAGCGGGATCTTTGACAACTCAAAGCACGCCAAATGCCTGCCGATTGTGGTGCAGATTGACGTCGGCTATAATGAGATATTGCGTCGGCTTACCGGACGAAGGACTTGTCCCACCTGCGGGCGGATCTACAACGCATATCTCCAGCCACCTCGCGTCGAGGGAGTCTGTGACCTGGATGGCTCCAATCTGGTAGTCCGCAATGATGACCGCGAAGATGTGATCCGGCAGCGTTTACGGGCGTATGAAGCGCAGACGCGCCCGGTAGCGGATTACTACGAGCGGAAAGGACGGCTGATCCGGGTGGATGGAAGCTTGCCGGTGGACCAGGTTTCCGAACTCGTACTGGGAAATCTTGAGAGTCGCGGCAGCGTCTAGCGAATGGCGATCGTTTGCAAATCGGCGGCGGAAATTGAGCGCATGCGGCACAGCGGGCGCATCGTGCGGGAGGTTCTGGATCATGTGCGCGCGCTGGTTGCGCCCGGCGTCACCACCATGGACCTGGAGCGCGCCGCCGAAGCGGAGATCAAAGAGCTAGGCGCGAAGCCGGCGTTCAAGGGATATTACGATTATCCCTGTGTGCTGTGCACCTCGGTGAACGACGAGATTGTTCACGGCATCCCGTCGGAAAAGCGGGTGCTGAAAGCGGGCGACATCGTTTCGATTGATTGCGGCGTGGTGCTCGACGGCTACTATGGCGACGCGGCCATTACGGTTCCGGTGGGCGATTCGCTTTCCGCGGACGTCCGCAAGCTGCTCGAAGTGACCGAGGCATCGCTGTACAAAGGGATTGAGCAGGCGCGGGTGGGAAACGCCGTCGGCGATGTTGGCGCGGCGGTGCAGGAATACGTCGAGGCCAACGGATTCAGCGTGGTGCGCGAGTTCGTGGGCCACGGCATCGGCACCCGATTGCACGAAGAACCGCAGGTTCCGAACTTCGGCGCCCGCGGACACGGCGCGCGGCTGCGCGAAGGCATGGTGCTGGCGATTGAGCCCATGGTGAATTTCGGCAAGCCCGGGACGCGCGTGCTGGACGACAAATGGACCGCGGTTACCGCCGATGGCAGTTGCAGCGCGCACTTCGAGCACTGCGTCGCGGTGACCAAAGATGGGCCGATGATTTTGACGCAGTAGGAGCTACTGGCTTCTGGGTGCTAGCTCGGAGCTAGTGGCTAGACGCTAGAAGCTCTTAAGGTCTTAAGGAGTCGATTGAGTAAAGAAGACGCGATTGAGGTTGAAGCGTCTAGCAGGCGTGAGCGAAGCGGGAGCCTGCTGCCGAAATCCTGAGCGCAGCGAAGGATCTCCCGCCGAGAAAATTTAAGGAGTCGATTGAGTAAAGAAGACGCGATTGAGGTAATGGCAACGGTCGTCGAACCCTTGCCCAATGCGATGTTCCGGGTGGAACTGGAAAACAAGCACCAAGTATTGGCGCACGTTTCCGGGAAAATGCGTAAGAACTTCATTCGTATTCTTCCCGGAGACAAGGTCGCGGTCGAGCTTTCGCCTTACGACCTCAATCGCGGGCGCATTGTGTACCGTTATAAATGAGCGGCGAGGTAGCTAGCGGCTAGTAGCTGGAAGCGGGGTTTATGAAAGTACGAGCATCGGTTAAAAAAATTTGCGATAAGTGCAAGGTCATCCACCGCAAGGGTGTGGTGCGTGTGATCTGCGAGAATTCCAAACACAAGCAACGGCAAGGGTAGGATAAGCGGCGCCGGGCGGTCCGCCGGCGAAAAAGGAAAACCATGGCACGTATTGCAGGCGTCGATCTTCCGCGTAACAAGCATGTGATGATCGCGCTGACCTATATCTACGGTATTGGAAACCCGCGCGCGGCACGCATTCTGGACCAGGCCAAGGTCGAGCCCATGAAGAAGGTCCAGGATCTCGGGGAAGACGAAGTCAACCGCATTCGCCAGGTGATTGAAGGCGAAGGCATGGTGGAAGGCGATCTGCGCAAGGAAGTTTCGATGAACATCAAGCGGCTCATCGAAATCGGCTCCTATCGCGGATACCGTCACCGCCGGAACCTGCCGGTCCGCGGCCAGCGCACCCATACCAATGCGCGCACGCGCAAAGGCCCGCGCAAAGGCACGGTCGCGCAGAAGAAGAAGGCGACGGCAAAGACATAGACACGTCGTTGGTCCTTGGTCGTCGGTCGTTCGCAAAACCGCCGGCCTGAAACGCCAACGACCAACGACGAACGACCAAGGACGAAGCTTCTATGGCAAAACCAGCAGCAGCGGGCGGCGCAGCCGCACCAGAGAAAAAAGGCAAGAAGAAGGCGTTCAAGAAGAAAGAGCGCAAGCACGTCTCGCACGGCATTGCGCACGTCCAGGCGTCGTTCAACAACACCATCGTGACCATTTCCGATCCCGCCGGCAACGTGCTTTCCTGGAAGAGTTCGGGATCGCTGGGATTCCGCGGATCGCGCAAAGGCACGCCGTTTGCCGCGCAACAGGCCGCGATGAACGCCGCCAACATGGCGCGCGACCACGGTGTGCGTAGCGTGGAAGTCCGCGTCAGCGGGCCGGGATCGGGCCGCGAGTCGGCGATTCGCGCGCTCGCCGCCGCCGGCATTGAAGTGCGCAACATCAAGGACGCCACGCCGATCCCGCATAACGGCTGCCGTCCGCCGAAGCGCCGTAGAGTGTAAAAAGGCGTCGTTGGCCGTTGGTCGTTGGCCGACGACGAACGACCAACGACCGTTTTTACCGTCCGGGAAGAAGGGTGAAGCCAAACCTGTAAACCGGTCATCTAAAAAGGAGAAACAACTTGGCACGATACACCGATCCTGTCTGTCGTCTCTGCCGCCGCGAGGGCATGAAGCTGTTCCTCAAAGGCACCAAGTGCTTCAGCGATAAGTGTCCCATCGAGAAGCGCAACTTCGCTCCCGGCCAGCACGGAAAAGACCGCAAAGCGAAGATCGTAGGCTACGGCCTGCAGCTTCGCGAGAAGCAGAAAGCCAAGCGCATTTATTTCGCGCAGGAGCGCCAGTTCCGCAATTATTTCGAGAAGGCGGCAAGAACCAAAGGCGTTACCGGCGAAATGCTCTTGCAGCAGCTGGAACGCCGGCTCGACAATGTGGTTTATCGCCTGGGCTTTGGCATGTCGCGGCGTCAGGCGCGCCAGCTGGTGCGGCACGGCCACATTCAGGTGGATGGCCGCAAGGTCAACATTCCCTCCTATGAGGTGAGTGTAGGCGAGGAGATCGCCGTCCGCGACGGTAGCCGCAAACTGCCGCTTTTGGAGCAGGCGAGAGATTTTGCCAGTCATCAGAATTCGCCGGCTTGGCTCGAGATTGACCGCGACAATTTCAAGGGTCGCGTGCTCTCGTTGCCCAAGCGCGAGGAGATTCAGCAGCCTGTCAATGAGCAGCTGATCGTCGAGTTGTATAGCAAGTGACGCCGCTTAGCGAGCGGAGCGGGAGCACGCTGGCGTCATCCCGAGCGCAGCGAGGGATCTCTGACGTACAGCGAAGGACGTAAGACGGGTTTTAGGTTTTTTCTGGTCCATCATTTCGCACCAGATCAGCCTTTCGCGGTGGTGACCTGAGACGGACCGCTCAGCGAACCGCGATTGAGCCAAATGGTCGAAGGAGAATCAAACAATGTTTTGGAAGGGTTTTCAAAAACCGAAACGCTTGGCGGTGGATACATCCACCCTCACCGACAAGTATGGAATCTTCTGGGCGCAGCCGTTTGAACGCGGCTTCGGCACCACCATCGGCAACGCCCTGCGGCGCGTGCTGCTTTCTTCCATCGAAGGTGCGGCGGTCACCGCGGTGAAGATAGAAGGCGTGCTGCACGAATTTCAGTCCATCCCTGGCGTGGTGGAAGATGCCACTGACATCATCCTCAACCTGAAACAGATTCCGTTCAAGCTCAGCGGCGATGCTCCCAAAGCGATTTATCTGCGCGCCGATCAGCCGGGCGTGGTCACCTCCGGCATGATCGAGGCCGACGCCGACGTCGAAGTTCTCGACAAAGACGTGTACATCGCGACGGTCAGCGAGGGCGGCAAGCTCGACATGGAAATGCGCCTCAAGCGCGGCCGTGGTTACGTTTCCGCCGACAAGAATTTCGAAGAAGATCTGGGCCTCGGTTTCATCCCCATTGACTCCGTTCATTCGCCAGTCCGCAAGTGCAACTACACGGTGGAGGCAGCGCGCCTGGGGCAGATCACCGACTACGATAAACTCACGCTCGAAGTGTGGACCAACGGCTCGATCACGCCGGCCGATTCCATCGGCCTGGCGGCGAAGCTGCTCAAGGACCACATGAATATCTTCATCAACTTCGAGGAAGATATCGAGACGTCTACGTCCTCTGAAGAGCGCAAGCCGGAAATCAAGAACGAAAATCTGAACCGCTCGGTTGAAGAACTCGAGCTTTCCGTGCGCAGTTACAACTGCCTGAAGAACGCCAACATTCAGACCATCGGCGAACTGGTGCAGAAGACCGAAGCCGAAATGCTCAAGACCAAGAATTTCGGGCGCAAGTCGCTGAACGAGATCAAGGAAATTCTCTCGACCATGGGCTTGAGCCTGGGCATGAAGATCGACGAGCAGGGCAACGCGGTTCCCGGCCCCACGTCAAATCAGATCTTGCCGGCGTCGGCGTACGGTTTAGATAACGATTTGTGAAATTGGATAGTGGATAGTGAGTAGTGGTCAGTGACTAAACACTATCCACTAATAACTGATTTTCTGGGGTTCTCTATGCGTCACAAAGTAGCAGGATGGAAGCTCGGCCGCAACACGGCGCATCGCCGCGCCTTGTTGCGCAACTTGGTCACGTCGCTCATTCTCGAAGAGCGCATCGAGACCACGATCCCCAAGGCCAAAGCCATGCGTCCGCAGGTCGAAAAGATGATCACGCTCGGCAAGCGCGGCGATCTCGCCGCGCGCCGCCGCGCGCTTGCCTATCTCATGACCGGCGCCGCCGTGGACAAGCTGTTCGATACCATCGGCCCGCGTTTTGGCGACCGCAATGGCGGCTACCTGCGCATCGTCCGCACCGGCTGGCATAAAGGGAATGGCGCTGACACGGCGTTTGTCGAGCTGCTGGGCAGCGAAAAGGTGCTCGACGAGAAGCGCCAGAAGCGCGCCGATGCCCGCGCCAAACGCGTCGCCGAAACCAAAAGAGCCATGGAGGAAGCCGAGCAACAGCAGGGCGTCGAACATCCCGCTCCGGGCGCCGAAGGCGAAGACAAAGCCCAGTAACCCTCCCTCAACTGACAAAATGCACCCCAGTTCGGGGTGCATTTTTTTTTCGGCAATGCCGCGTTTGGAGTGAGCCCTAAGCAGGCTGCGTTAACAGGGGTGGTCGGTATCAAGACCTCGCTTTGCAACCGTCGAGGTGGGTCACCCGTCACAGGGCACTGTGACAGACCGCACAGCGTTCATCCCCGGAATAGGTTGATCCTCTCGTTGTAACGCTGATGCCGCTCGGCGGCCCTCGGGGGCCTCCAACCGCGCGGATTTGGAGTTCGGCCCCCGGCTCGCCGTCCGCGAGTCTGCCTCTCTACATCTCCATCGGAGGATCGCATGCTTCATCTCGACACCGGCAATACCGGTTTTATGATTTTATGCACCAGCCTGGTCATGTTGATGACGCCGGGGCTGGCGTTCTTTTACGGCGGCCTGGTGGGCCGCAAGAACGTCCTGGCAATCATGATTCAGAGTTTCGTTTCCATGGGCTGGACCACCGTCATCTGGTACATCTACGGCTATTCCTTGTGCTTCAGCGGCGACTGGCACGGGGTCATTGGTAACTTCCACAATGCATTCCTGCGAGGGATCGACCTGAACACTCCGTCGCCGAACATCACGATTCCCGCCTTCGTGTTTATCGCTTATCAGATGATGTTTGCCATTATCACTCCAGCGCTCATCTCAGGCGCCTTCACCAATCGCGTCACCTTCAAAGCCTACATGCTGTTTTTGACCGCGTGGCTGACCTTCGTCTACTTCCCGTTCGTGCACATGGTGTGGGGCGGCGGGTTCCTGCAGCAGTGGGGCGTGAAGGACTTTGCCGGCGGTATTGTCGTACACAACATTGCCGGATTGGCAGCGCTGGCCTCGGTAGTCTATGTGGGCAAGCGCCGTGTCGCGGATCGTGGGCCGCACAGTATTCCGCTGGTGGCTCTCGGCACCGGGCTGCTGTGGTTTGGCTGGTACGGTTTCAACGCCGGCAGCGAGATGCGCGTGGATTCCGTGACCGCCACAGCGTTCCTTAACACCGATGTCGCGGCTTCGTTTGCCGCTATCGCCTGGCTGATGGTGGCATGGCTGAACGAGAAGAAGCCGAAGCTCCTGGGCCTGCTCACCGGGGCAGTCGCCGGACTGGCGACCGTAACTCCAGCTGCCGGATACGTCTCTCCCACAACGGCGGTCATCATGGGAGTTGTTTCCGGGGTAGTTTGCTACTACGCAGTGGAGATGAAAAACAAGCTGCAGTGGGATGATGCCCTCGATGTCTGGGGAGTCCACGGCGTAGGCGGGTTCTTGGGCATCGTCATGCTGGGCATCTTCGCCAACAAGCAATTCAATCCCGAGGGCGCCAATGGGTTGCTTTACGGCGATCCGACCTTCCTGCTGAAGCAGGTCACGGCGGTAGTGTTCTCGTCCGTCTGGGCCTTTGTCTTCACTTATGCCATGTTGAGAATTATCGATGCCTTCACCACGGTGAAGGTCAGCGAGTTGTCCGAGGAGATTGGCCTGGATGAGTCGCTCCACGGCGAGCATGCCTACGAGCAACTCACCGATGAAGACCTGATTCATGATCTCGCTCATGTGGGCCACTGACGTGTGAGCGCATGATCGGGCTGAAGCACGGACATCTCCGGATTGGTGAGATTGCCTTGATGGGGGCGATGCTTGCATCGCCCCGATTTTTGATAGCACAGAGCGCCGGCCCGCCGGATCCCGCCGCCATCTCACACAGCAGCAAAGCGGAGAGCAAACCGTGGTGGAAGGGAATCACCACCGATGGATTCTTGTCACTTTCTTACACTTACAACACAAATGACCCTATCCCGCGGATCAATCAGTTTCGGGTCTTCGATTTTAATGACGACGATCCGCAACTCGACGTTGCCCAGCTGGTCATTCAGCACCCGGTCAGCGAATCCGGGCAGTTTGGTTTTCGCCTGAACATGATGGCTGGCTCGGGCGTTCCCGAGATTACGGCTGCCTACGGGATGTTTCGCAACACGCGCAGCGACATCGCGCACCACTTCGACATTCCGGAGTTCTACCTCAGCTATGTTGTGCCGGTGGGGAAAGGAATCCGATTCGATGCGGGAAAATTTGTTACCCAGATGGGGTATGAAGTCATCGGCGGCTACGACGGATACAACGACAATTTCAGCCGCAGCTTTCTTTTTGGATACGGAGTGCCATTCACGCATACTGGCGTTAAGGCAAGCTACTCGTTCAACGGGCGGATTTCCGCGGTCGCCCTCCTCACCAACGGGTGTGACGCCGTGAGCAGATTGAACGGAGGTGTGACCTTCGGAGGGCAACTCGCCGTCGCTCCCTCGAAGACTACCACCCTGACATTCGATTTCCTCCATGGTCCGGAGCGTCCTCACAATGCGCATGACCAGCGCAGCCTGTACGAAATAACCGGCGGTTGGAAGGTCGTTCCACGCTTCAGCCTCGGGGTGGACGGGCTCTACGCGGACGAGGATCACGCTGCCAGCAACGGGAGCGACGCCATCTGGAAAGGCCTTGCCGGATACTCGAAGTACAACTTCACCAAAGCGTTTTCGATGGCCTTTCGCGGTGAGGTCTTCGCCGACATCGGAGGCAGCCGCACTGGCGTGTCGCAGACTCTCCGAGGATTTACCCTAACTCCGGAATACGACCTGCCGGCGACGTTCTCCCGGCTGTGTGAGCACTTCAAACGAGCCAACGGCCGGGTGGTGCTTCGCGGCGAGTTTCGCAGAGACCTTTCGGATCGGGACGCATTTCGCAAGGGCACAGGTTTCACCAACCAGCAATTCACCACCGCGGCCAACCTCCTCTACATGTTCTGACGCCCGCCAGTACATGTCCTGCCGGGGCACAGCCGTAATCTAGCCTCCATGCCACGCCTCGTTACACTGGGCATAGGACCATGGGATTTTCGCGCGTACAAATCGGCATCGCGGTCGGCGCCGCCGTGCTGGTGCTAATAATCTTTTTCGGCTACCTAATGTGGCTGAACGGGCAGGGGCCCGTACTGGCCCGCTCCGAGGAGCGCGACCCGCTCTCGGGAACGCCCGAGTCCATCCGACTGAACCCGCTGCGCGATCGCACCTCCGAACGCGCTGCCGCAGAATATATTCGCGCCTTCCGCGATGGTCGCTGCCAGGAGCAACTCGCCGACTGGGAAAAAGACTATCGCAAAAAGTACGCCGCTTTCATCTGCAGCTCGGAAGCGCAGCACCCGCTGATCTCGTGGAAACTCGTGGATTGGGAAGACGCGCCGCCTTTGCGCATCCTGCACTATCGCGGGAAGCGCTGGAACACGCCCACGCACAACGGCACCTACTCCGAGCTGTTTTCCGTGACTCTGGAAGATAAAGAGGGCGCCTGGGCGGTCACCAAATACGATTCGTTATATTGATCTGCTTATTTCCCACGCTTCGGGAGCACCGCGACCTGCGCGCTCACTTGCTGACCTTTTTCCATTCCACCAATGACGACCAGATTGTCATAGGTCACCAGCAATCCCTGATGGTCCATCGTCGGGGAGTCCATCTCGCCGATCGTTTCCCATTTCCCGCCGCGCAGGTTGAAGTCGAAGATGGTCGGCGACGGCTCCGAGGGTTTCCCGTCATAGCCAACGCCGTTGTAGTCGTAGGGATTATCGGTACCGCCCGCGAAATATATTTTCTGATCCGTCTCCGAGCCGCCGGCCGCGACGCGATAGTGCGCGGTGCCAGGGTGGGCGGGAAGTTTTGTCCATTGGATCTTGGTCAGGTCATGATGACCAATTTTGCCTATCCAGCATTCTTCTGAGGCCAGGTATCGGGGCGGCTTACCGGAAGAATTCTTATAAGCTCCATCCGCGTACACAATGGTGTCGCCGACGAGCGCTCCAGCGTGCCCGAAAACCGGTGTGCCCACAAGCGGCGTGGCCTGCGACCACTTATTTTTCTCGGCGTCGTAGACCTGAACGTTGCGCACGATCTCACCGTTGGAGCGGCCGCCAACGAGATAGATATAGCGATCATCATACACGCCGATGACGGCATCGCCGACCGGCACAGGAATGTCAGCGCCGCGATACCAGCGGTCATGAGCCGGCTGATAAATCCCGACATCGGGAACCGCCATGGCGCCGCCTTGCGAGTCCACCACATAGCCGCCAAACAGGAACACGAAATCGCGCGCCCCAGCGGCGCTGGCAGCGATGCGTCCTGCCGGCCCGGGAATCGGCTGCAGGCTCGTCCACTTGCCTGTGTCCGTGTCATACGAAAACGCCGCGTGCGAAACAGCGTCCCAGGTTTTCTTGGGACCGATCCCGACAAAAGAAAACAGGATCAGATCGCCGTGCCGCCTCAGGCTGGCGACCGCATTATTTGAGACCGGCTCAGGAATGGGTTCGATCTTCAGGTCCGAAGCGGCGAAGCCCAGCCCGCCCAATGCAATTACCAAAAAGAAAAATACGGAATGCTTTTTCATGGATGTTTGTATGCCGTTACTGCGCGTTTTTCACCCACCCCTGGCGCACCGCGTGAATGAAGTCAGTATAAGCGGGCGTGAATCCTGCGGCGCGCACCTCAGCGGCAATCTGCCCGCGATGATACGCGGAGTGCATTACCACGTGCATAAGAATGTCCTGCCGCTGGCTGGTAAAGGTTTCTGCCTTGGTGTTCTTGTAGTTCACCGGCAGTGCGAGATCCGGCTCGCCCATCGGGGCCAGGTATTGTTTCCACATTCCAGAAAGCTCGGCGATTTCCGTTCCGCACTGCGCTAGCGTAAACTGCGGCCAGACCGGATGAGTCTGCGGCCGCGCCTGCATTCGCTCCCACCACAGGCGCTCGGCCGACAGAATGTGCGCCAGCAGTTTCACCGCGCGTGCCGAAGGCTCCGGCATTCCCTGCAGCGAGCGCAACACTTCGCGGTTGGCCCAATTGTCGTACTGAAACAGCCGCTCAAATTGCGTCAGAATTGCCATAATCATTGGCTTCTGAAATCATACTGTCCCCGAGGCAGGGCGGCGTGAGAAATTTTGCCCGATCGCTAAGTCGAAATCCGGGCAACTTCCGCCGTACCTGCGGGTTTATTCCGGCTGGCAAACTCCGGAGGCATTATGCTGAAACCAACGAACCGTTTTCTGTCCCTTGCCCTGATCATGGTCGCCGCATTGCTTTTGGCCGGGTGCCCCTCGCGCGAAACCATCGAGAAGATCAACCGAGATCCGGGCAAGTATGCCGGTAAAGAGATCAGCATCGAAGGCCGGGTTACCGATTCGTTCGGCGCCCTGGGTAACGGCGTCTTTCAAATTGACGATGGGACGGGAGTGATGTGGGTCTTCAGCAAAGGCTTCGGCATGCCCGGCAACGACGCGAAAGTAGCTGTCAAGGGACGCGTGCAGCAGGGGTTCGCCTTCGGCGGACGCAACTTCGCCACGATTCTGATCGAAACTGAACCCAGGCATTGAGCCTGTCGCCATGCTTTTTTCGCGATCACTTGCGACAATAAGGGCTCAATCGCCACCCAAACGTCGCGCTTTATTCCTGATCGAAATCACTCTGTTCCGTGCTAAAATCCTTGGCCGCGAACGCCAACGCGTGCTGGGCGCGCAGTGATTACAGGAGGTCGTCATGGAACAACGCTCCAAGATCGCGGTAATTTTCTTTATTCTCGCAACCACATCCTGCCTGTGGGGGGCTGGAGGAAAATTCGTTTCCACCGGCAGCATGACGGTGGGCCGCGCGCTGCACGGTGTTGCCTTGCTGCCGGATGGCAAAGTACTGGTCGCCGGTGGCGTCAGCAACTACATGGACGTGGCCACTGCCGAGATTTACGACCCCTCGACCGGCAAGTTCACATCCACGGGCAGCATGTCCGATGCGCGGCAGTTTTGCGGCTTGGGCAATCACCCGGTCACGCTTCCCAATGGGCAAGTGCTGGTGGCTGGCGGCTACAATGGAGAAGTCCTGGCTAGCGCCGAACTCTACGACGAAAATTCCGAGGGGTTCAGTCCGACCGGAAGCATGTCGATTGGACGCTGGTGTCCTGCGGTTGCCTTGCTGAAGACCGGCAAGGTTCTGGTGGCGGGGGGCTACGACTCGAATGGAACTTATCAGAGTTCGGCGGAACTTTATGATCCGAAGAGCGGAAAATTTTCTGCCACGGGCAGCATGACGACAGCCCGTGATTCTGCTATGGCCACTGTTTTGGAAAACGGCAAGGTGCTGATTGTCGGCGGCAGCAATCCGAATCAACTTAGCTCGGCTGAGGTCTACGATCCTGCCTCCGGAAAATTCAAGGCTACCGGCAGCCTCCCCGCTGTCATTACCTGGCCATTTCTGGGTACCGCGCTGTTGACGAATGGAAAAGTGTTGGTGACGGGCTTCGCACAGGGGAGCGCTGCGCAACTTTATAATCCGAAGAGCGGGAAATTTTCTTCCACCGGCAAAGAGAACTTTTCCGATGTCGGTGACACGGACATTGCGCTCAAAACCGGTGACGTGATCAACATCGGTCCAGCTGGCTACCTTTACGTTGCCGAGAAGCACAACTTCGTCGCCGGCCCGACAATGATCGCCGACTACAGCAGCGCCATTCGCCTGAAGAACGGCCGCGTGCTGGTCTGCGGCGGGCTCGACGCTAAACCATACGAGGACAAGGCAGGGCTCTACACCCCACCGAAGAAATGATGGTCGCGCAGCTCTGCTTGGCTTATCTCAGGTGTTTTATCGGACTTCCTGACCCACGCCTAGGCTTGCGATTCGCGCATTTCCAGGCGCATCTGGCGGAGGTTGGTGGCTTCGGTGGGATCCATGCCCGGTCGAAGATCGGTCTTCTCTAGAAAGTAGCGCCAGCCGGCATGATGATCGGAGGAGTTCTGAGTCTGTTCGAAGCGCTTGAGAATGGTCTCGGCATTTTCCCGCCCGCGGATCACCGCCATCACCCCGCCCGATTCATAGGTGCGCAAGTTATAACGAATCACCGCGAACGAACCCTTCGATTCTATGCTCATAGTCTCTCCCGCTTGTTGTATTTATTGTAACGCAGAGAAGGGTGCCGGATGTTTACTTTTAATTACGTGCCCGCTTCTTGTCGGGGAAGCGGGCACGTCGTGATTACGACGCCTTCCGCTTACAGCGGACGGACGTTTTCTGCTTGCCAGCCCTTGGGTCCCTTGGTCACTTCGAATTCCACGCTCTGGCCTTCCTGAAGGCTGCGGAAGCCGTTCGCCTGAATTGCCGAAAAGTGCACGAATACGTCTTCGCCGGTCTGGCGGCTGATAAAGCCGTAGCCCTTAGCGTCGTTAAACCACTTTACTGTTCCTTGTTCTGCCATTTTGTTGCTTGTATCCTTTTGCTATTGATTTACGCTGAAAGGTGAGTCGGAGGTACGGAGGGCAGGACTAGCTGGTGTAGCGAGAAGCTGCTCAACAACCGATTCATATCAAACGCAACTTTATTATAGCAGATCCGGTGCCCGATTGCACAGCGAATTTGCACGTCGGTAATGGCCCGGTTCGAAACGGGCACATCCTGACCGGACGCCGATAGACTCTTGCGGAATGTCATCCTGCGGCCTCGATTCCAAAGGATTTCGCGCGCATCGTCTGAAAAACCGAGGTTACCATCGGGTTACTCCGTCCGTACTTTCTGCAGGCCTCTTCAGCCGCACCATGAAGCCCCGGGTTGGCAACGCGGCGTGATTCCCGCACCCGCCTTCTAACCCTCTCCGGCCACGCGCCCGCGATAAGATGCAGTCAGCAAACCCAACATGCCACTGACCGCGACGGATTGGATCGTCATCGCCGGGTACTTGCTGATCAATCTGCTGATCGGCATCTATTACCGCCGCCGCTCCAGCGGCAACACCGAGGAATTCTTCGTCTCTGGCCGCGAAGTTTCCTGGTGGCTGGCGGGGACCTCCATGGTGGCCACAACCTTCGCTGCCGACACGCCGCTGCTCGTCAGCGGTCTCGTGGCGCGATCGGGCATTGCCGGCAACTGGATATGGTGGGGCTTATGCGTTGGCGGAATGTTAACCGTGTTCTTCTTCGCGCGCTACTGGCGCCGCGCCGAAATCCTCACCGACGTGCAGTTTGTCGAGATTCGCTACGGCGGCGCGCCCGCCGCCTTCCTGCGCGGATTCAAAGCCGTCTATCTCGGCCTGTTCATGAACTGCTTCATCCTCGGCTGGGTGACGCAGGCCATGATCAACATCATCACGGTGCTGCTTGGCCCGGCCATCGCCGCCGGACGCGTGTTGCGCCTCGGAGTCGGTGAACACGTCTTCCAATACACGCTCGGCGATCCGCACACCACTTCGCTTCTGATTTGCATTCTGCTGATCGTGCCCTTTACCGGCATTTATACCTTCATCGGGGGATTGTGGGGAGTTCTGGTTACCGACTTATTTCAGTTCGTCCTGAAGATGACCATGATCGTCGTGCTTGCCTGGGTTGCTGTGGCGAAGATCGGCGGCATGACGGCGCTGCAACTCCAGTTGCAAGTCGTCGAGAACGGCGTTCGTCAGACCGGCGCTCAAACTGCCAATCCCGTTTCGTTCCTGCCCGACTTTCATCTCAGCTGGACGGCCGATGCGCTATGGACGCTGCCCCTGTTGACTTTCTTCGTGTATCTGGTGATGCAGTGGTGGCTCGCCTGGTATCCGGGCGCGGAGCCTGGCGGCGGAGGCTATGTGGCGCAACGCATGTTCAGCGCCAAGGACGAAAGAAATTCCCTCGGCGCTACTTTATGGTTCAACATCGCGCACTACGCGCTGCGGCCGTGGCCCTGGATCGTGACCGGATTGGTCGCGGTTGCCGTTTACTCGCCGAACGGCGGGCTGCATCCCAGCCTGGCCTTCGCCGAGAACCCCGAGCAGGGTTACGTCATGGTGCTGCGCGACTATCTTCCGCCGGCGCTGCGCGGCCTGATGGTGGCCGCATTTCTCGCGGCTTTCATGTCCACCGTGGGAACGCAGTTGAATTGGGGCTGCTCTTATCTGGTTAACGATCTCTATAAGCGGTTCATCGTCCGCCATTCGAGCGAGCGGCATTATGTTTTGATCAGCCGCATTTTCACGGTGCTTCTGGTGCTCGCCAGCGGCTACACCGCGATGCAACTCACTTCCATCAAGCAAGGCTGGGACCTGGTGCTGAATATCGGCTTCGGTACCGGTGCGGTGTACATCCTTCGCTGGTATTGGTGGCGGATCAACGCGTGGAGCGAAATTTCCGCGATGATCGCCGCCGCCGCCGTCACGGTGGGATTGCAACAGGCGAAGTTCACCGGCAATAGTGCCGTAGTGTATGCGAAAAGCGCGCTGATCACGGGCGCGATCACGACGATCGTCTGGGGCATCGTGACCTTTGTCACGCCTCCCGAATCCGAGGCGACCCTCATATCCTTTTACCGGCGCGTGCATCCCAGCGTGTATGGCTGGAAGCGAATCGCCCAACTGGTTCCGGAACTCTCCGAGGTGCGGGATGCGGCCAGCAATGGCTTTGATTGGCTGATGGGCGTGACTCTGGTTTATGGCTGCCTGTTCGGCATCGGCAAACTGATTTTCCAGCAGTGGCTCGCGGGGATTGGACTGTTGCTGCTGGCGGCCGTTGCCGGATATCTCATCTTCTGGGATCTTTCGCGTCGCGGCTGGACCACGTTGTCGGGGAGGCTCAGTCCGCGCCACAACGTGTAAGCGTGCGGGTGCGCCATCCTAAATCGCGTTCGTCGCGATTTAGGGCGGGGAAGTTTGACTTTGTGGAACAATCGCGGGAAAGGTCGGCTTCAGAGGCTGCGAAAGAGCCTTATCGTTGTCATCCCGAGCGAAGCGAGGGATCTGCAGTTTTGCGAGGTCAATTCGAACAGCGAGGCAACCTACTTTGTCAGCTACTGCGATTGCATCTCCCCCTAGCGCAAATCGCGAGCTCAAGCGCAGATCGGCTGCCCCGCCCGGCTCTGCCCGATGATCAGTTATGAAAAGGGCAGAGCAAACTGGAACCTATGAAACCGACTTCGGCGGCAAAAATTGGGGACGATCGGGAAAACTCGAATCTGTGATCGCCTGCCAGGCCTCGCGAGCATCCTCAAATCCGCACGCCAACGCTGCGCGATACAGCAACTCCCCGAATTGCCCCTCCGTCAGCTGATCTTCGAATTCCTCGATTTCGCAGAAGACCCTGAGCAACTGATTGGCCCGCTCATCGGCCAGCCGCGGATGTTCTTGGCCAACGGCGCAGGCGATGCGCCGCCCTCGTTTGGCTCCGATTCGTTTCTTGTTCATCTTTAGCGAACTCTCCCGCCTGGATGCTCCCGGTTTCGTGTATTAGGCAAGGCCCGCTCCGCGCGCAGGCTTCCCCTCGGATGTTCATGGTATGCCGGCTTAAGAAGGCTCTAACAGCGAAGAGAATGGCTGAGATCCAGAAGAATGCCCTGCAGGTAAGTAGCGGATGACCAAGGTTCCCTGCGCAGCTCGCCGCGCTTGGCCGGGCCATCCGTGAGAGATGCGGAACCAATCATCAATGCCCGACCCGAGGTCGCTTGCGCGTGCACCGCCAGAGGAGAAGTATTTCCATGGAAGGCCGTGTCTAGAAGATCCACCTGGGGCAGGAGCAGCAGCAGCACAATGACACTCAGCACCATGGCCAGAAGGACACAACTGTACAAACCTATCGTGCAGCGCCCCATGGCGCGAAAACATAGCCCGAATCGAGGTGTCATGTCAAGCGAAAACACCGGCTGGACGGCCCAATCCGCCGCCGTCATCACTTAGGCACACCCTCTGTACGCACCGATGCGACTTATGGTACGGTTCCTTTCAACCGCTTTCTCCTGCATCGCTTGTACTTTGGTGACCTAACCACGGTCTTTGGGGCGTTCGTATCGTTGTGGCATTGATTCCGTCCTCAGATTTGGGGTCGCACTGCCCCGAGGAGAGCTTATGAGAGTTTCGCTTTGCGTCGCTTTACTGGCGGCATGTTTCAGCGCAGTTTGCGCTGCGGCGGCACTGCCCGACCGCGTCGCGCCGCCCATTGACGGCAATCAAACCGTAATTCTTCCCGGCCACATTCCTCCCCGAGCTCAGGCGCAATACGATCAGGGCCGGGTCGAGCCTTCTTTCAAGCTCGGCTACATGACCATGATGTTCAAGCCCTCTGCCGAGCAGCAGGCTGCGCTCACGCAGCTTCTTGCGGACCAGCAGGACCCGAATTCGCCCCACTATCATCAATGGTTGACGCCTGAGCAGTATGCCGCACGCTTCGGAATGAGCCGCAAGGATCTGCGCACTGTCTCGACCTGGCTGCGCTCGCAGGGATTCGGCGTCCTCCAAGTGGCCCGCGGCGGCAACTGGATCGCCTTCCGCGGCACCGCCGACCAGGTGGAGCGTGCATTTCATACTGAGATTCATCGCTACAAGGTGAACGGCGAAGAGCACTTTGCCAACGCGAGCAATCCCTCCGTTCCCAAGGCGCTCGGCGATGTGGTCCAGGGGTTCCGCGGTCTGAATAATTTTGGCCTGAGGCCGATGGGGCTGAAAGAGCTGAGCCTGGGCGGGAAGATGCTCCCCGTCATTTTCCACCACCAATATACCGCTGGGGGACAACACTTTCTGTCTCCGGATGACATCGCCACCATCTACGACATCAAGCCTCTTTACACTGCTGGTTACAACGGCACAGGGCAGAAGTTGGTCATCGTCGGGCAAACCGATATCTACACCGTGGATATTGATCAGTTCCGCGCCGGGTTCGGGCTGGCCAAGAACGACCCGACCCAGATTCTGGCAGCAACCTGCTCCGACCCCGGGGTAACCGGTGACCTGGTGGAAGCCGACTTAGACTTAGAGTGGAGCGGCGCCATAGCCCGCAACGCGACCGTCATTTATGTCAAGTGCGACACCAACACGCACGACGGTGTGCTGACTTCGGCGCAATATGCCATTGACAACGACCTAGCGCCGGTCATCAGCATGAGTTATGGCCTATGCGAATCCGACACGGGGTCGTCGTTTATTAGCATCATGGAAGGGGAACTGCAGAAAGCCAACGCGGAGGGGATCACGTTTATGGCATCCTCCGGCGACACTGGAGCGGCAGCCTGTGATTACGGGAACAACGTCGCTAGTCATGGCTTCGCCGTGAACTATCCAGCCAGCAGTCCTGAAGTGACCGGCGTCGGTGGCAACGAATTCGACGAAGGCGGGGGCAACTACTGGAGCAGCGGCAACAGCTCGACGTACGAGTCAGCGCTTTCCTACATCCCGGAGATAGCTTGGAACGATTCAGCGCAGGATAACTCATTAGTCGCCAGCGGCGGCGGTGCTAGCAGTTGCGCGCTGGCGGGTTGCAAGGGCTTCGCCAAGCCCACTTGGCAGACCGGTCAAGGCGTGCCCAACGACAAAGTTCGCGACGTTCCCGATATCGCGCTCACCGCTTCCGCCGACCACGATGGATACATCCTTTGCACAAACAACGGGAGTTGTGCCAGCGGCATCCCTGCGGACGTTCAGAACGGGAATATTTATGGCGGAACCTCGGCCTCGTCACCGGTCTTTGCCGGCATCGTCGTGCTGCTGAATCAATATCTTGGCAATAAGCCCCCCGCCGGCCTAGGCAACATCAATCCCATGCTGTATCAGTATGTCGCCAGCAACTCCAGCGCCTTTCACGATGTCACCACGGGAAACAACAAAGTTCCGTGCACGCCGAGTACGCCGAACTGTCCGAGCAGCCCTCCCTATCAATTCGGATACAACGCCGGCGTCGGCTACGACCAGGTCACCGGCCTGGGCTCGGTTGATACCTACAACTTTGTCAGCGGCTGGAATGGCACCGGCGGCAAAACCGCGACCACGACCACGCTGACTCTGGTGCCTGCGGTGGTGAACGTAGGCGCAAACGTGAACGTAAAGCTCACGGCAACGGTCAAGCGCAATTCCGGCTCCGGCACGCCGACCGGGACGGTCACTTTCTATAACGGAACTACCCAGATCGGCACACCGCAGAACCTGGCTAACGGCAGCGCCAGCGTGAACTACAACACCGGCTCGCTGGCGGCAAACACCTATCAGATGACCGCCACTTACAGCGGTGATACAAACTTTGCCGGTTCGAACGGATTGGCCACATTGAACGTGGAAGACTTCAGCCTCTCGGCCCTTCCCACGACAGTTACGGTGAGTTCGCCCGGGCTGACCGGCACCACCATCGTCACTGTCACGCCGCTTGGAGGTTTCAATCAAGGCTTGAGCTACAGTTGTTCCGGCTTGCCGGCGGAATCCACCTGCACCTTTACCGCGCTCTCCTCAACCAGCGAAACCCTGGACATCAGCACGACCGCGGCTTCGGAATTGCGCAATCCCTTCGGTCGGAGCCCGATCTTTTACGCTCTGTTCTTGCCCGGCCTTATGGGGTTTGTGATTCCGGGCGGAATCCGCAAACGTAGCTGGCGGCTGCTGATGCTGCTCTGTCTGGTTGCTCTGCTCGCTGGTTCGACGTTATGGATGCCCGGCTGCGGCGGCGGAAGCACGCCCAGCAATCCGGGAACGCCTACCGGCAACAGCGCCGTGACCATCACGGCAACAACCGCGGGAACAAACCCGCTGCAGCATACGACCAAGATCACGCTCTCGGTGCAGTAGGTCGGAGGCGCTTCGCTCACGCGAGGCGCCTTCAGCCGTCTGCCCTTTGCGTCCTCTGCGTTTCGATTCTAAAATCGGTTTCACTGTGCCTTCCGACCTCGTCACCCTGGAGCACTTCCGCGATGTCCCGCAGGCTCTGCTGGCCAAGGGCAAACTCGAGTCCGCAGGGATTCATTGCGTGCTAGCTGACGGCAACCTGGTGCGCATGGACTGGCTCCTCTCGAACGCCATCGGCGGCATCCGGCTGCAGGTCAGCCGGCAGGATGCCGATTCGGCGCGCGCCTTGCTCGATGAGCCTATCCCGCCGGAATTCAGCGAGGCCGAAGTCGGCGAAGACTTCACCCAGCCGCGTTGCCCGCGCTGCTATTCGCTCGACATTGCCTTCGAGGAAATTGACCGCTTCTGGACGTATGGCCTTTGGCTTTTGTTGCAGTTTCCCGTCCCGGTGCGCAAAAACCACTGGAAGTGTTACACCTGCGGCATCGAGTGGGTAGAGGAATAGTTCAGCGCGGCTCCGATGAGCACCGACTGTCCATAAGACCAGCACCCAGGTGCCGGGTATCAGCTGAACCAGCGTCGCCCGCCGCGTCGCCTCCGCAGGCTAAACCCAGCGCATAAACCTTCCCGCCATTCTGCCGATAGAATCAGCGTGAACGCTCCAAGCTTCGTCCTCGCCGCCGCAGAAGGCAAGCCCACCCCCAAACCCGGAACCCAGTTTGTCGCCCGCCAGCCCATTCTGAGCGTGGACGAAAAAGTCTTCGGCTACGAACTGCTTTTCCGCGACGGCGTCGAAGATTACTTCCGCCACACCGATCCCGACGCGGCTTCGCGCCACACGCTGAGCACTTCCATGCTGATGGGCCTTGACGTTCTCTGCGATGGCCGGCGCGCCTTCATCAACGCCACCCGCGACGTGTTGCTCAAGGATTACGTCACGCTGCTGCCTTCCGCTCAAACCGTGGTGGAAGTGCTGGAATCGGTTCCCCCCGATGACCTGGTGATTGCCGCCTGCCGCCGCTTGAAAGAAGCCGGCTACCAGATTGCCCTCGATGACTTCGTGGTGAACGACCGGCGCGAGCCGCTCACCGATCTCGCCGACATCATCAAAGTGGATCTGCGGCGCACCACCCTGGCGCAGGCCGCCGACCTGGTCAAGCGCTATGGGCCCTGGCGCTGCCGCATGCTGGCGGAAAAAGTTGAAACCCGCGAAGAATTCACCGCCGCGCGCAAGGCCGGCTTCCTTTATTTCCAGGGTTATTTCTTCCGCAAGCCGGAGACTTTGATCGCGCACGAAATCCCAGCTAACCGGTTCAATTACCTGCGCATGCTGCAGGTCGTATCGCGCGATGAACTGGACGTGCGCGAAATCGAAGAAGTCATCAAGAGCGAAGCCTCGCTTTGCTACCGCCTGCTGCGCTACCTGAACTCGGCCGCCTTCAGCTTCGGCAATGAGATCCACTCTGTCCGCCACGCCCTGGCGATCCTGGGCGAGCGCGAGGTCCGCCGCTGGGTTCGCCTGGTGGCCACGCTGGGCGCCGGCCAAAACAAATCCAGCGAACTTGTCCTCTCGGCCATGGTGCGCGCCCGCTTCTGTGAACTGGTGTCGCCCAAGGTGCAGCACGGCGATTCCGATCTGTTCCTCATGGGCTTGCTATCGCTCATGGACGCGATTCTGGAGATCCCGATGGATCGCGTGCTCGAAAGCATCCCGCTCGATCACGAAACCAAGGCCGTGCTGCTCGGCGGAAACAGCCGCCTGCGCCCGCTCTATCAACTCATGCTGGCGCGGGAATCGGGGGAATGGGAGGTGGCGGCCGAACTCGGCCGCGAACTCCACCTCAGCGAAAGCGAAGTCGCCGAATGCCACTGGCAGGCCATGCAATGGGCGCGGCAAGTCAATTCGGGAGGCTAGCCCGGCCGCAATCCCCTATGCTCCTACAGTTACCTCTGTGCAAAATTCAGGCGACTTTGCCCTTGCGTTCCCTCCATAAACGGCGCTACGATTGATATGTTCTCAAAGCGGCCTAGCTCCCTAGCTGGCCTCCCGCGCCCATTTTGCTCCAGGCGCCTTTAACGAACAAAGAACAAAGATCATTCGAGAATGGATTCCAGCCGCATCGGGTTCTCACGCACACTTCGCGCCAGTGCGCGAAGCGCAGCACCAACCAGAGGGCGGTAATGCAAGCGGAGTAAGAATGAGTCCGCTCTCTCATCGAGTGGACGAAAACGCAAGACCACAACAAAAGAGACAGCCCATGAATGTTGGACCCGGACAACCCTCCGGTGGCGGAGGGGGAAGAGGCAGACGGCGTCGCGGACGCCGCCCATCGAATCGCTCAGGCGGCCTGGGCCGCGATCGCCAGCAGCCAAGCGGCATTTACACCGCTCCCATGGACCATAGTTATCGCGCGGCTATGGGCGGGGAAAGAACCTCGCGCGGACGCACGCGTCCTGGCTTTGGGCCCTCCTACGCTCCGCCCGAGCCTGAACCGCTGCCGCCCAGCGAAGACGCGTCTTCGCGCATTTTTGCCTTCGTGGACGATATGTTCTTCCAGGCCAAAATTCAGGAGACGGCGCGCAAGCTGAACGTCAAAGTCGAGTTTGTTAAGTCGGACAAAGATCTCGGCGACCGCATCAAGCAGAACGGGGAAGAGAAGCCGTCGCTGATCATCTTCGATCTGAACAACGTCAACGCCAAGCCACTCGCCCTGATTCCCAAGCTCAAAACGAAGCTGAAGAAGACCTCGATTATCGGATTCCTTTCCCACGTCCAGGGAGACTTGAAACAGAAAGCGCATGAAGTGGGATGCGACATGGTGTTGCCGCGCTCGGCATTCTCGCAGAATTTGCCGCAGTTGCTGCGCCGCCACGGCGCTCCGGAAGGCGAAGGCGAACAGCCTGCCAACTGATGTAGGCGCGCGCGTCTCGCGCACGAGTGCCAGGAAGAGACAATCGGCAGGTTGGTGGCCCAGGTTCGCGCCCCGGTTTTGGGCGCTAACCCGGGATTAGGAAGTTGCTGGTGCAGTGACGCATGACCCAGGTTAGCTCGCAAAAAGCGGCTCGCGAACCTGGGCCACCGGCCCCAGCGAGGTTATAATGTTTGTCGCTGTAGCGCGTTGGGCTGCAATCTCCCCCGCCACAATTACTTACATCGGAGAGGTTCATGTGACCAATAGACCGTGCGTACTAGCATTCCTGGCCGTGTGTGGGTTGGCGGCTCTCGCTCAAGCCCAGACTTTTGATGTGCTCTACAACTTTACGGGTAGTTCGGACGGCGGTCATCCCTACGCGGGCCTAGTTCAAGACTCAACCGGCAAACCCTATGGGACTGTGGAGTTCGGCGGCTCCCGTCCTTACTACGGCGCGGTTTTCGAGCTGAACACCGCCGGCAAGGAAACCGTGCTGCACAAGTTCGCCGGAAACCCGTGGAAGGTGAGCAAGACCCGCAAGGAGACCATCTTGCGCAACTTTAACTATCTCCCGTCGGACGCGTGCAATCCAGCCGCTGGTGTGACTCTGGACTCGAAGGGCAATCTGTATGGGGTCTCCTTGGACTGTGGCGCTGACTATGGGGGCGCATTGTACCAGTTCAGCATCGCGGACGGCACGCTCACTCTACTGCACAGCTTTGACTATAAAGACGGGGAGGGCCTCATGTGCGAAGTCTGGCGGACTAACAAGGGCGTACTGTTCGGCATCGCCTCCAGCGGCGGCACCTACGGCTACGGGACGGTGTGGTCGTTCGCGCCCTAACCGACCGTGGTTTAAGTCCGATTCGTATCAGGGCACGCCTTCAGAGGTCGCGGAAAAACTCTGATCCACGCAGGTGTTGGGAGGACCTGACCTCAGTCGGGCCGCTAAGCCGCTGAAAATGTGTCGGCGCTTCAGCGCTCGAGGTACGCTTTCGCGCCCTGGACGACTTTTTCCGCAACCTCTTCAGGCGTGCCGAAATCGCCTCAGAAGGAGCCCGCCTTCAGGCGCTGGATTTCGGAATCCAAGTGCCACCGCAGGCTGCGAAGCGAGGGGCGACGGTGAACTTCCCGTTCTTGACGCGACAGCCCCCACGGATTGTCATCCCGACCGCAGCTTCTCATTCCCGAAGGGGATGAGAGGCGGAGTGGAGGGATCTGCTGTTTCGTGCGGACTACAACAATCCTAAGAAATGGTCTAGTCTGTGTGCAGAGCGGGAAGCGCCTAAGGCGTAACTTTAAAGACCACGCCGCACTCGTCCGTACCGCAAGGATATCCGGTGTAACCGCCGATGGACGCCGACCCCAATAGGCGACCCGATGAATCGAAAGTAAGGCCGCCTATCGGCCCCTCCCCGTCACTCCCTTCGAAGGAGTGCAGTAGGGTCTCGCCCCACTTCCCCTTGGCCCGCGGCGTCAGCTTGAAGACGACCCCGCAGTTGTTGCACTTGCCACCTGAGCCAGTGGTGCCGTACAAATTCCCCTCAGCATCGAGAATAACCCCAGACGAAACGAAGCCACCTGCGCGCTTAGCCCGGTCAAAGCTGCGCAGGACGATCTCTTTCCACTTGCCGCCTCCGGCGGGAGAGAGCTTGAACGCGGTGCCCCAGCCCTGTTGGCCCGCCATGCCGCCGAATTGGGTCGTGCCGTATAGGTTGCCCATCCCGTCGAATGTCACGCTGTACACAGGCTGGTCCCCGTCCCTTGAGTCATAGTCACCAAATGAGTAGAGCACCCGCTCCGTCCACTCGTCGTGCGCGCCCCGACTCAACTCAAAAACCGTGCCCGTGCCGTGGGCGCCGCCGTATTCGGTGGTCCCATAGAGGTTACCGGATGAGTCGAAGGTCAAAGGCGCCATCGGCCCACCGCCATCCTCGCCGTCGAATGCGTACGCCACCGTCTCGGTCCAGTTGCCCCTCCCGTCCGCCGTCAACTTGAACACCACCCCGCACCCGCCCTCCTCAGAGCAGGCAGAGACGTTGCCCCCGCTCGATGCTGTGCCGTACAAGTTGCCCTTAGAGTCGAAAATCATTCCGGCATACGGGTTCGCCCCGTCGCTGAGGGCGAAGTCGTGCAGCACCTTAAATGTCCACTTGCCCGCACTCCCTCGCACCAGCTCAAAGGCCACGCCGCAGCCCAACTGGGAGCAGGAGGGGCCGCCGTTCACCGTCGTGCCGTATAGATTCCCGGCCTTATCGGCGACCAAGGCCCCGGCGGGAAACTTTCCGTCGCTGCCCGCGAAATTGTGCAGCACCGTCTCGTGCCACTTGCCATCGGCGCCGAGGGCTAACCGGAACACCACGCCGCAGAGGCCATAGGGGTTGCCGTCGCAGTAGTAGGTGCCTCCCGTCACGGCCGTGCCGTAAAGCCCGCCGTCCGGGCCGAGGATCACGCTAGCCGGCCCCCAGCCGTCGTTCCCGTGAAAAGCGTACAACACCTTCTCCGAGGCCGCCCAGGCATGGCTAGCAAGTGCAAGCAGTAGCATCACGCCCATAAGCGCGGAACAACCGCGATTTGGTTTCGTATTCACCGGAGATCTCCTTGTTGGCCACATACGAGGGCATCTTGACGCTTTCGCGAGGGAAGAACCGGCCCTATCAGGACCAGAGTCGAACGTGGGACCGATTATCCTTCGGGGCCAATATTGGGTCAAGCGGCTTCGCGTCTCGCCAGCAGGCTTTTGGGCCGGCGCGGTAGGCGTCTAAGACCATTCTTAAGCGTCATTTACCCCGGAGGCCAGTGCAGATTCCGTCCGCCGAGCAGATGCACGTGCAGATGAAATACCGACTGTCCGGCGTACGGGCCGACGTTGAGCACGGTACGATAACCGTCCTCAATCCCCCGCTGGCGGGCGATGTTGGCGGCGGCCAGATGGCACCGGCCAATCAGTTCGGTATCTTCGGCCGTAGCTTCCTTCAATCCACGGATATGTTTTTTGGGCACGATGAGCACATGCGTCGGCGCCTGCGGATTGATGTCTTCAAACGCGTATGCGTGCTCGTCTTCGTAGACTCGTTTAGAAGGAATCTCGCCGCTGATGATGCGGCAAAACAGACACTCGTTCATTTTCACTTTCCATGATCTTGAGTTGGAGTGGGCTACACAGTTCAACCCACAACAGCTTTGGAAGGGAGCGCGCAAGTACTATACCTGATGGCAGGGAGAATTTGCAGTGAGGTTTTGTTCGATCAGATCATGAATCTCGCTCTTGGCGTCTTCCCGAAGCCCCGCGCTTCGCCAGCGGGGCGAGGGACTCCCCCCTGCAACATTCCCGGTGAGGTCCCTCGCTCCGCCTGAAACGCGGCCGCGCTCGGGATGACGCCGGGAAAAGCAATCCGGCGCGAAGCCCGCTTACCTAATATGTGCAGCGAGTTGCACCTGCCGGCTCAAGCCAGGAACGCCTAACTCCATTTAAGTAGCTTATTTGTAGCGTTTTGGCAGCCTTCGCCCCGATGGCGCACAAGCTGCATTTGCTTGTGCAGCCCGCCGCTTTGGGGCGCAGATTGGGGTGTTTCCTTGATGAACTGGACATCGGACAACGCAGCCGCACTACCGAAGCCGAAAAGCACGCTGCTGCCGATTCTGATCGCGCTGTTTCTTATTTCCTATGGATTGATGGCCCTGCTGGTGGTCGAACAGGGACGTACCATTGATTCGCAGCGCAATCTGATCCGGTCGTTGTTCGACGACAGCACCCAGCTCACCCAACTGAAGAGCAAGGCGGTGCAGAAGCAACACAGTGATGCTCAAATGCAGTCTCAGATGAAAGCGCGATCTGGGACGCAAATCCCGTCGGCCAAGGTTCCACCAGCTCCGTCAACCCAGGTTCCCGCACAAACTCCGATGGCGCAGGATACGCCGGGCAACAAGAATCATGCCGCAGGCAAGGCGCGCAAGGTGTATCCGCGAAAGCCGCCCACCGGAGTCGCCGACATTTCGGACGAGCGCAGGACGGCGAACGTTCTCTGATTGCGGTCGAGGTAGGCGTAATGAAGATCCTGGCAACACTGTTACTCTCGTTGTCTATTCCCGGAGTGCGGACCGCCCCGCTACGAGTACCGTTCGATCAGCCGGTCACACGTCCCAGCCAAAAGGGAAAGTGGTATATGGCGGAAACCGGCCACGCTGTCTTCTGCTATGGTCCCGTCATGCTGGTGAAAGAGCCGCAGGGCGGTTTGCAGCGTGTGGCGACGTTTTGCCGCGGCGATCAGGCCATGGTCCCGCTGAAAGACTAGGTGTAGCGCGGGCATCCTCGCCGGGTGCCCCATTTCTTCACGTTCTTGGTGAAGGGATGGGAGAGAGCCCAATTGGCGGCTGGACGCCGCGCCCCGTCAAGGCATTTCCGCGCCACACAAATCCTGTAGATTATTCCCATGGCCAAGTTCGAGAAGCATATTTTTGTCTGTGGAAACCAGAGGCCCGAGGGACATCCGCGGGGTTGCTGCGATCCCGAAGGGAAAGCGGGACTGCAGAAACTCTTCAAGCAAAAGCTGGCCGAGCGTGGACTGAAGGGCAGAGTGCGGGCAAATCAGGCAGGATGCTTCGATCAGTGCGAACATGGCCCGAACATCGTGATCTATCCGGAAGCCGTGTGGTATGGAGGCGTGACGCCGGCCGACGTGGACGAGATCATCGAGTCTCACATCGTTGGTGGTAAGCCGGTAGAGCGCCTGATGCTGCGCGAATCCTGCATCAATACTCCGAGCTGCGAACACAAACCACGGCCAGCGTCAGCGCAGTCGGCTACAGCAGAGAAGTAGATGTGGCCTGGCGAGCTTCACTCACCGCCCGGACGAGGGCGTCCGGGCCTGCGTGTTTCCCGCGAAACCTGCCTCCCATCCTTGAAGAACGCGAATGATGTGTCGCTCGATATTCCTACCAGACTTTGCAGACTTTATCCGCCGGCTTCACCATGGCCTGGCCCGCCTTGCAGGAGAATGCCTGGGCATATTCCGGCATGTTGACGACCACGCCGTTGATGCGATATTCCGGCGGCGAGTGCGGATCGGTCATGGCGCGTACGCGCTCATCTTCGGGCCGCTCGTTGGCGCAATCCCACTGCGCAAAGCCCACGAAGAAACGTTGCTCCGGAGTGAGGCCGTCCATCGGCTGAAGATTCTCGTCTTTGGTGGCGTCTTTCCACGCGATGTAAGCGAGAATCTCGCCGCCCAAGTCGGCGACGTTTTCGCCCAGCGTCAGCTTGCCGTTGACGTGGACGTCATCCACCGCAATGTATTGTGAATACTGATCGTCGACGCACTTGGTGCGAGCGTCGAATTTTTCGCGGTCTTCCTTGGTCCACCAATTTCTCAGATTTCCCTTGGCATCGAACTGGCTGCCTTCGTCGTCGAAGCCGTGCGTCAATTCGTGGCCGATGGTGCCGCCGGTGTTGCCGTAGTTGGGAGCGTCGTCCATTTTGGCGTCATACAGCGGCGGCTGCAAAACGCCGGCGGGGAAGTTGATGTCGTTCATCTGCGGGTTGTAATAAGCGTCCACCGTCGGTGGTGAGATGTCCCATTCACCGTGGTCCACGGGGCGGCCGATTTTATTGATCTGGCGGTGCAGTTCGAAGTTGCCGGCGCGCTCGATGTCGCCCGCGAAATCGTCGCGGGCAATCATTAGGGAACTATAGTCGCGCCACTTGTCGGGGTAGCCGATCTTGTTGCGAATGCCGGCAAGTTTGACCAGCGCCTGCTTCTTGGTTTCCGGGCTCATCCAGTCGAGTGCCTGGATGCGGTCGCCCATGGCCCTTTCAATGCGCTGCACCATGTCGAGCGTGCTCTGCTTGAGTTCCGGCGAAAACACTCTGCGCACGTAAACCTGCCCCAGCGCCTCGCCCAGGTTGTAATCTGCATACTGGACGCAGCGCTTCCAGCGCGGTTGCTGCTCTTTCGCTCCACGAAGATACTTGCGGTAAAACTCAAAGTTCTCGCTCACGAAGGCAGAAGAGAGAAACGGAGAATAGGAATCGGCAATGTGGAAACGGAGATACGTTTTCCAGTTGTCGAGCGATTCGCCGCTGAGTTCGGCGTTGATCTGCTTCACAAACTGCGGCGTGCCCACGTTCAGAATTTCAAACGCCGGATAGTGCATCTCGCGGTAATAGGTCGGCCAGTCGAACTTCGGCGCCAGCTTGCTCAAGTCCGCCAGATTCATCTTGTTTTTCAACTTGTACGGATCGCGGCGCTCCACGCGCGTCCATGAAGCCTTGGCCAGACCCGTCTCCATGCGCATGATGGTCTCGGAGCTCTTTTTGGCTGTGGCGGCATCGTCACCCAGCAGTTCGAAGACTTTTTGCACGTGCAGCAGGTAGCGCTCGCGAGTTTCCTTCGACTTGGCATCGTCTTTGACGTAGTAATCGCGGTCGGGAAGTCCGAGGCCGCCCTGATCGAGCGCGGTGATTTCCTGCTCGGAGTTGTCGGGATCCTGAGTCGAACCCGATTCAAAGATGACGTTGCCGCCGAACGGCAGAACCAGTCGGGCGGCGAGCGGCGCAAGACCGTTGATGGAATTCAGCTGAGCAATCGCATCGAGTTGCGGCTGGATGGCGCCCACGCCGCGTTTTTCGACAGCGCTTTCGTCCATGCAGGCGGAGTAAAAGTCGCCGACCTTCTGCGTGACGGCGTCGCCCTGGCCGGGATTCTTGGCGGCATCTTCCAACATGCCCCGCAGGAAATTCAGATTGTCCTGATAGAGCTTGCCGTAAACCGCCCAGGAGGTCTGGTCCGGAGGAATGGGGTTTTTCTTCTGCCAGCCGCCGCAGGAATAGTGATAGAGATCAACACAGGGATCGACGGACTTGTCCATTGCGGTGACGTCGAGACTGGGCGTGTAGGGCAGCGTCGGCTCGGATGAAGTCTGCGCCAACGCATTCTGCGCTATGGCGAATGATACGAGCCAGAGAAAGAACAGGCAAAAGCGAAACGGTTGTGTCATGTTCATGTTGATTTGGACTCGAATTCCTATAATACGTCACCAGCCCTGGTTGACGCTGTCAACCGCAAAGCGAGCGCGGGTGCCATCCTAAAATCGCACTTCCTGCGATTTAGGGTGGGAAGTTGCGCTGGCTTCCGCGAGCGAAAACACATCCCGCCGCCGCCCTTATACTGATCGTGCCCGCATGGCGACCCACGAGTTCATCACGCACTCGGCCGAGGAGACGATCGCGCTCGGCCGCACTCTGGCGGCGGCGCTCGCCCCGCCCAAGCTTGTGCTGTTGCGCGGCGACCTGGGCGCGGGCAAAACTACGCTGGTCAAAGGCATCGCCGAAGGCTTCCATGCGGCTTCCCCAGAAGATGTGACCAGCCCGACCTTCACGCTGATTCACGAATATTGCGGTCCAGTCGCCAAGCTCTACCATATTGACTTGTATCGGGTGGATACTCCACGGCAACTTGAGACGCTGGGACTGGATGACCTGCTGGGTGAGAAAAACGTGCTGCTGATCGAATGGGGCGACAAGTTCGATCGCTTCCAGCGCGAGCGCGATGTAGAAATTATTTTCGAACGGCTGGGAGAAAACGACCGCAGCGTACGGATTACGGGAGCGTGATCATTTGCCGCTCCCCATCGCACTCAGCGCCTGACTCGCCGCCTCCAGCCCGGGATCGAGACTCAGCGCCTGCCGATACGCCGTGCGCGCCTCGTTCGCGCGCCCAGTTTCCTCCAGCAACAACCCGAGTTGCACGTAGCGCGCGGCCGTGGGATCGGAAGCCACGTCATCGTTGAGCCGGCGCACCATCTCCGCGCCGCCTTCGGGATCGGCCTTCAAAGCTTTTTCATAGCTCTCGCGCACCTTCGCGAAGTCTCCGAGTTCGTCATAAATGGTGGCCAGGCTCTCATAAGAGCGCGACTGCACTCTGGCGGTGGGAGCGACTTCGGCCGCAGTGGCAAATTCTTTCGCCGCTTCCGGCAAGCGTCCCAGTTGGTAAAGCGCGGCGCCAAGGTTGGCGTGGCGCATAGGATCGGCAACGTTGAGCGCCGCCGCTTTCTCCAGCCCCGGCAGCGCTTCGGCGACTTTCCCTTCCATAAGCATTGCCTTGCTCATGCCTTCCTCGGCCGCAAGATTGTTCTTGGTAACGGCCAGAGTGTGCGCCCACACATCGTAGTAACTGTCCCAATAACCAACCTGGCGCCAGGTGAGCAGCGAGAGCGCTGCCAAAATAATTCCCGACGCCGCGAACCTCGCCTGCGGCTTCAGGTGCCAACGATCCGCCAGATCCGCGACGCCCCACACGAACATGACAAAAATTCCGATCAGCGGCACGTAGGCATAGCGGTCAGCCATCGCCTGATCGCCAACTTGCACCAGCCCGATGACTGGCACCAGCGTCCCGAGATACCAGAGCCAGCCGACGATCAGATACCGATGAGTTTTGCGCTGTTTCCATACAAAGATGCTGATGGTGAGCAGAACGAGTAGAGATAACGCCACCTGCCAGAGCTCCGGCTGCGCATGAGGGTAGAAGATGCCAAACGACCTAGGCCAGAATGCTTTGCCCAGGTACGCGGCGTAGGCGACACCGGCATTTTCCAATCGGTTTGCGAAGGAGAACCGCTGCAGCGATCGCACCGCACCGGAAGCAGATTGCGCGATGATCGTAATGTAGGCGCTGCCCGCGCAGAAAATCAGCAACGGCAGTTTTTCGATTACGAGATGCGAAAGCGAGGACGCTCTTACGGGCAGGCCGACCGCCGGCGCCAAAGGCTTTGCTCGCGATTTCCGAACCCTGGCTTCCTTTGAAACCGATGTTTGATGCGCAGCCTCGAACCGCTTCAGCGGCCAGTAATCCAGGAGCAATAGGACGAACGGCAGCGTGATGACCATCGGCTTGGCGGCGAGTCCGAATGCGAACAGCAACACCAGCAGCAAATAACGCTTCACCCCCGGCTTCACCGCGTACCAGCCATAAGCCCCGATCGCCAGCAGAAAGAACAGCGTGCTCAGAAGATTCTTGCGCTCCGCCACCCACGCGACAGACTCCACGTTGAAGGGATGCAGGGCAAACAGTGCTGCCACCAGCAGACTGCGCCCGGCCGCTCCCGTCGCATGCTTGAGCAGCAGAAATAACAGCAGCACATTGAGGACGTGCAGTATCAGATTGGTGATGTGGTGCCCCGCGGGATTCAATCCATACAGCTGGCAATCGAGCGCATGCGACAACCATGTCAGGGGGTGCCAGTTGTCGGCCTCGGTCGCAGTCAGGGCCCAGGTGAACGTCTTCCAATTCAACCCAGCCTGCACGTGGGTGTTTTGGGTGACGTAATCCTGATCGTCGTAGTCTACGAACGGATGGCTCCGCACCGCGCTATAAACAACGCAGGTCACGACCACTAGCAACAGGCAGGAAATCAGGGTGACATGTTTTCTTGGTTGCTCCATCCGACAAATTCGATTGTAGCAGCGAGATTCGGCGACCTTGATAGCCGCCCTCAGGCGCGAACCCCGCGGGGCGCTTTAAGACACAACTCGCTAACCGCCGCGAGTTTTTACCTTTTCCAACCCTGCCCATTCGGGTAACCTAGCTGAGTTCGTGACGGTAAGGAGGCACCATGAGGCGGATTCTCAAGCTCGGGCGCGTCGTTCTCGCAGCAGGCTTGGCAGTTGGCGCGGCTCAGGCAGCGGTCAAAGAGAAGGTTCTGTACTCTTTTCATCCGGGAGTGGATGCGCAGTACCCGATGGCCGCCCTTACCTTCGATCCCCAAGGAAATCTGTTTGGCACAAGCTCGGGAGGCGGCGCGTACGGAAATGGCGCGGTCTTCGAGCTATCGCCGTCCGCCGGGGGATGGACCGAGCAAGTGCTCTACAGCTTTACCGGCAACGAAGATGGCTATGCTCCGCAAGGCGGCGTGATCCGCGACAAGAAAGGGAACCTCTATGGCACGGCCTCCGGTGGCGGCGATCTGTCCTGTGACACGGTGGGCTGCGGCGTGGTCTTCGAATTGTCGCCCAAAAAAGGCGGGTGGAACTATACCAGGCTCTACGCGTTCGTAGGCGGCGATAATGATGGCGACTTGCCTACCGGCAAGCTGGTGTTCGACGCCAAAGGGAATCTGTATGGCGAAACTATCCATGGGGGACACTTCGATGGAGGCGTTGTCTTCGAGGTCAAGCACACCAAATCCGGATGGCAGGAAAGGGCGATCTACATCTTCGACATTTCGGGCGGAGCGGCGATCGGCGGGCTGGTGTTTGACAAAGCCGGCAACCTCTACGGGGTCGCCGAACTGCGCAGCCCTGAAGGTACGGTGTTCGAGCTAAGCGAGAAGAAAAACGGCACGTGGACCGAAACCGATCTCTTTGGCTTCGACGGCGACGACGGGAGCTTTCCCGCTGCCGGTCTGGCCATTGATTCCTCAGCCAACCTTTACGGTACCACCACGCTTGGCGGCGGCCCGTACTGCTTTGGAGACTATGGCTGCGGCAACGTCTTTGAAGTCTCTCCCGATGGAAACGGCGGGTGGACGGAAACGACTCTGCATACATTCACCGGCGGCGAGAGCGACGGCCAGTCGCCGGAAGGCGTGCTGCTTCTCGGGCCCTCCGGAAAGCTTTACGGGACCACCACCGAAGGCGGAGGGGACGGCTGCAACTATGGTTTTGGCTGCGGCATTGTCTTTGAGTTGACGCCAGGAAAGGGCGGTTGGAAGGAGACTGTGCTCCATCGCTTCCGAAGCGCGAAAGATGGCAAGCAGCCCGAGGCTGGCCTGATTCGCGACAGCAAAGGTCATCTCTATGGCACTACCGACTTCGGCGGCGCAAGCAATCTCGGCACCGTTTTCGAGGTCATTCCCTAGCCACCGCTAGAACCCCATGATGTTGTAGCCGCAATCCACATAGATCGTCTCGCCGGTGATGCCGGAACCGCCCTCTGAGGCCAGAAACACGCCGGTCGCGCCGACTTCATTCACATCCACATTCCGCTGCAGCGGCGCCCGCTCGGCCTGTGATTTCAACATGTCTCCGAAGCCGGCGATGCCGCGGGCCGCCAGCGTCTTAATCGGTCCAGCCGAAATTGCGTTGACGCGAATCTTGTGTTTGCCCAAGTCATAGGCGAGGTAGCGCACCGTGCACTCGAGCGCAGCCTTGGCCACGCCCATCACGTTGTAATGCGGGACAACTTTTTCTGCGCCATAGTAAGTCATCGTCAGGATGCTGCCGCCGTCGGTCATGAGCGCGGCCGCGCCCCGCGCCACCGCGATCAGCGAGTAAACGCTTACATCGTGCGCCATGCGGAATCCCTCGCGCGTCGTGTTGACGAACTCGCCCTTCAATTCTTCCGCAGGAGCATAAGCCACGCTATGCACGAGAACGTGCAATTTTCCGAGACGTTCTTTCAGTTGCGTGAACAGGCGCTCGATTTCCAAATCGCTCGAGACGTCGCACATGAAAGCTTCGGCGCCGGGCAAAGAGAGAATCAAATCCTTGGCTTCCTGCTCCAGTCGCTCATTCTGATAGGTGATGGCGAGCTTGGCGCCGGCAGCGTGCAATCCTTGCGCGATCGCCCACGCGATGCTGCGCTTATTGGCGACTCCGAAGACAACGGCATTCCGACCTTCGAGGCTGGAGGACATTCCTGTCTCCTTTGAATTTGAAGGAAAAGAATAACAGCGGGAAAGGCTCATTGACCACAGGGACACAGAGTCCCAGAGGAGGACAGTCAATCTTCAAATCGAAAGCGCCACGTCTTTCTGGGTCTCTGTGACTCCGTGTTGAATTGGCTTTCACTTCGCAGCGCTGATTTCTTGCACCGGCACGGGCGCGGCAACCGGCCACACGGCGCTAACAAACGCCACCGCATACACCAGTCCGATGATGGAAAAACCCGCCACCAGGCTGGCCTGCGCTACGGCGCCCACCAGCAGCGCCAGCACAATCTGCAGGGCCGTCCCGGCGAAGTAAAACGTGTTCTGCACGCGCCCCATGAAGTGTTGCGGCACTTGCTCCATGATGCTGGTGTTCATGGCCACGCCGGTCACACCGCGGGCCGAACCCATCGCGCCGTAAACCAGAACCGCCATCGCCAGCACAGGCGAGAGCGGCGCCAGAATCATGCAAATCGAAAGGAATCCCATGGAGATCGCGATCGAACGCCGCGCTCCAAATTGCGCGATGAATTGCGGGGCATAAAGCGCGCTGAGGAAGGCGCCCGTGCCCCATCCGGCGTTGAACCAGCCGTAGCCGACCGCGCCGGCATGAAACACTCGATCGCTCAAGGGCGCGGTCACCACGACCGCGGTCATCATCGCACCCAGAAACAGCGCCCAACTGATCCCCAGAAAAATCAGGTTCTGACGGGGGCGCAGGAACTCGATTCCCTCGCGCATCTCGCGCACAAAGCGCTCCAGAGCGGTTTCCGCCGCCGCGATATCCGCCCGCAGTTCCGCCGGCCGCGGTACCACACGCCCTTTTCGCACCGCGAAATAACAAAGAAACGAGACTAGGTACGTGGAGAAATCAATGAGCAGAACTCCGCCCAGGCCGATCCGGTTGTACACGAATCCCACAATCGAGCCGGCAATCAGCCATCCGCCCTGGACGCCGGCGAGCAGAAACGTGTTGGCGTGGACGAACTCTTCGCCGGGAGTCAGTTCCTGGATCAAAGCCGTGATCGTCGGCCAGAACATCCAGAAGCCCGCGGCCACGAGCGTGTTCATCAGATACAGTTCCCACACTTTCGCTCGACCCGCGAAGGCGAGCAGGGAGACCGCGAGGATAATGACGGCGCGGACGGCATCCAGCATCATCACCAGCCGGCGGCGGTCTTCGCGGTCAATAATGACGCCGGTGAAGGGAAGCATCAGCATGGCGGGAATGGTTTGCAGCACGGCAAACGTCCCCAGCGCCATTTCGGAATGGGTGGCCTGCAGAATGTACCAGGCGACGGCGGCGGAGTTCATGCCGCTGCCCAGCATGGAGATCATGTTGGCGCCAAAGACGAAGCGCAGCGCCGGTTTCTGCAGAATGGACCGCATAAGCTAATTTAAATGAAGATGCGAATCACGCCAACCGAGGCGCAGTAAAGCGTTGCGTGTGAGGATTAAGCTGCGCCTTTGTGGAACGGCCAGCGCACCTCAATCCTTCGCGCCCTCCAGAAGAGATACACGATCAACAGCGTCATCTCCGGTTCGATCGGGTGCTTATAGCGGGGAAAAGGATTCACCAGGTAATACGGCAGCGGATAAATGATCAGAAAACACGCGAGCAGAAACGTGCCGCACACACGGTTGCGAATAGAGAGCCACAATCCGGCGAAGGCGAACACCGCCGCAAGAAGAAAATTCGTGTGGCGTGAGATCATGAGGTCGTATCCCGCCACGATCGTCGCCTGCGGCGGAGCGATCCAGAAATAGACAGCGCGTTCGAGAGTAAACCAGGCGAATTTTCCCGGATGCTCCCGGATGAAATCATGCACTTGGTCCCGCTTTTCCTGCATGAAGGCCAACTCGCCAAGCTGTTGAAAGCGCCGCATGGCCTCGGGATCGTTCCCCGGATGTTCGTTGCGCGTCCACAAACCCTCCGACTGATCGTTGTTCGCTTCGTACATTTCCAGCGGCAGGTTGTCGCGCACAAAAATGAACCTGCCGAAAACGTGGTAATTGCGCACCAGCCAGGGAGCCATGGTGATCGCGGTAATAAAGACACAAAGCGTAATGCCAGCCACTACGGAACTACGCTGAAGCCGAAACCAGAGCCACAGCAGGCAAAATGGCATTATGCTCAGAACCGCCGGATTGGTCATTGCAATCACGCCCCAGAGCAAGCCGAAGCGCGCCCAGCCGCCGCGAGTGGGCTTCTCCGCGATGCGCAGCGTCATCAAAAGAGCCAGGCTCAGCAGAAATGCGGTCAGGCTCGTCTCCCACACCACGCGCACCGGCCAATAGATCACATAGGGGAAGACAGCCCATGTCCAGGCCGTAGCTCGGGCGAGGCCAGGGCCGTGCATTTTTTCTGCGATGCGATAAAGCGTCCAGCAGGTGAGCGATGCGAAAGTGCTGTTAAAGGCAAGAATGACCCACGCCGACGCAGCGCTGTACACACCGAAAATCTTGAACACGCCGGCCAAAATGTAGGGATAAACCGGTGGCGCCCAGGCGGTCGGGCCGGTGTCGAGATCAGTAGGCGAACTGAATCCCTGGCCGGTGGCGATGGAGCGCGCGATGCGGCCCATCTCCCAGCCGAATTGAAAGTGATCCCGGCGCGGCGTGATGCGATACGTGTGGCCGATCGTAATTACCGCCAGGCGCAGCAGCAGCGCGACCAGCACGATGAACCAAATCTTGTGAGTGAGAGCACTCTCTTTCTCGCCGCGATCTGGCATGGGTATCAGAGTACAGCATGACAATCCGTCCCGCGCACTTGCTATCGCCCGCGTTCGGCGCTACGATTCGCGCAACGCCCTTGAAAGAGGTGAAACATGAGGCATAGTCGTTGGGCTTTGATTCTGCCATTTGTCATTTTGCTGTCCGCATATGCCCAAGTGGAGCACATCTCGATCGCCGCGGGCACGCCGGAAGACCAGGCGCTCACCGCCATCTCTAACGAGCAGGACCAGCAGAAAAAGCTCTCGATGTATCAAGATTTTCTGCAAAAATTCGCGTCGAATCCTGCCGCCGTCGCTTACGCTAACTGGCAGGTCTCGCAGTTCTACCAGAATGCGGGCGACTTGCAGAAGGCGCTGGAATACGGCGACAAGGCGTTGGCCGGTTCTCCGCGTAATCTGGACATTCTGGTCTCGCAGGCCGGCATCGCGCAGCTGCTGAAAGACAATGCCAAGGTCATGGACTACGCCACGCGCGGCGGCGATGCCTACAACTCCATCGGCAAGCAGGCGAAGCCGGACGGAATGTCGGATCAGGATTTTGCGTCGCGCGCCGAGGACGAAAAGAACGCCTCCAAGAATTCGTACGACTTTCTTGAAGCCGCCGCCTTCAACGCGATCGCTGCCGAACCCGACGCCAAAGCGCGCATGTCCTATATCGAACGCTTCACACCGGCGTTCCCCAGTTCACGCTTTCAGGATCAGGTAGCGTCTTATGCCATGATGTCGTTATCGGAGTTGAAAGACACGCCGCGCCTCATCGCTTACGGCGAGAAGACTCTGGCCGCCAATCCCAATAGCCTGCCCGCTTTGCTGCTGCTGGCTGGAACCTACGTGGACGATTCCGCGCCGGGAAGTGTCGCCAAAGCGATCCCCTACGCGCAAAAAGCGATCGAAGTTGCCAAGGCGGATGCGCCGGATGCCGACCGCTCGCGCAAAGTTTCGGGCGGCGCCGCGCACTCTACCCTCGGCTACGCGTACATGAAGCAGGATAAGACCGCGGCTGCGATACCAGAGTTGAAGACCGCGGCTGAACTACTCAAGGGACAGGACGACCAGCAGTTTGCCATCGCGCTTTATCGCTTGGGCTTCGCCTACGCCAAGCTGAACAAAATCGCCGACGCCCGTGAAGCCCTGACTGAAGCGGCAAAGATCTCCGGACCGGTGCAGCAGCCGGCCCAGGATCTGCTGGCCAAAGTGAACGCCGCGCGCACGAAAGGAAAATAAGCGCCTGATGGAGCACGGGCGCCCCCCGCCTGTGCGCAAAACCCACAGAGGGTGCCCCATTCTAAATCGCACTCTTTGCGATTTAGAGTGGGGGTTTTGTTTTTCAATGTAGGCGCGCGCTTCCTCGCGCGTGCAGAGCGTCCTACTTCAGGCCGAAAGCGTAAACGTAGCCGTCGTCCGATCCAACATAGACCACGCCATTCGATACCGCCGGCGAAGACGCAACGCAGCCTCCTGTCTTGTAACTCCACAGCGTGGCGCCGGTCTTGGCATTTAGCGCGTTGACGCTGTTGTTAGGGCAGCCTTCAAAGTCGCTTGATCCGACGTAAACCACCCCGTTGGCAACCGCCGGCGTAGAGTCACCGCCAGCGTTGGGAAAGGTCCAAAGCTGGGCGCCAGTGCGGGCGTTGAGTGCGTAGAGGGTGTATCCCGCGAAGGGAAAGTCGGTGCCGACGTAAACCACTCCATTGGCAAGCGCGGGCGAATTCATATACGCACAGATGGCGTCGCTCCACAGGGCTTTGCCAGTGCTGGCCTTCACAGCGATCACGTTGGCCGTCTGGCAGCCGTCGTCTTGAAATGAATTGCCAAAATAAACCACTCCTTTGGAGATTGCCGGCGATGATGCCGCCCCTACCTCGGTGGCGTAGCTCCAAAGAAGGGCGCCGGTGCTGGCATTCAGCGCGTCCAACTCGCCGCCGAAGCCGCTCTCACCGGTACCAACATAAACCACCCCGTTCGCGACAGCGGGCGAGGAGTCCACATCGTAGTTGGTGGCGTAGCTCCAAAGCAGGTCGCCGGTGCTGGCGTCCAGCGCGTACACATTGTCGTCGTCCGAGCCGATATACACCACCCCATCCGCCACGGTGGGTGCAGACCACCCTTCGCCCATTGCATAGCTCCATAGTAGGGCGCCGGTGCTGGCATCCAGAGCATATATATTGCCATCGAAGGACCCCACATAAACCACCCCATTCGCCACTGCGGGCGAGGAGTCCACACCGCCGCCGGTAGGATAGCTCCACAGCTTGGCGCCGGTATTGGCCTTCAGCGCGTACACCTTGCCCTTACCGTTCTTGGTGGACGAGCCGACATAAACCGTCCCATTGGCCACGGCGGGCGAAGAAGAGCCTGCAATGCCGCTGAGTCGAGAGCGCCATTTCAGGCGGAGCTTTCCAGCGTTGTGGATGTTGAGCACGTGCTCATTCGGATTCCAGCGCATCATGTTGGTCCGGTGGAACTCGGTCCAATCGCCGCCCTTGGCCGCTGGCTGCTGACTCCAGGCCGCGGAAACGAAGCACGCACAGAGAATCAAGACCGAGATACGAATGCGTTTCATCGCAAGCCTCCAGAAAGTAGACATGCCGGGCGAAATCTATTTACGGGGCATGGGTCATTCGCCTCAGGGGGTGATGCGTCCCACGGTGGGAACTGCTCTTCGGGGAGGCGGACGCAGCGATGCTACACCCAAAGCGGCGTGCTGTACATGAGATTATTGGCCAGAGATTGTCAACCTGGCAGCAATGCAAGTTTCAGGGAAATCCCGCCTGTTGGCAGAAACGTGCCCGCCAAGCTCACCTGCGGAGTCTTGCCGTTCGCTGGCTCCAGCGCACGACGCTGCTCTTCGCTCGTCTCAGTGTCCCGCCAGGTCCGCCGACAGCAGATTCGCCTTGTATGCCAGATTATAGGCACGCTGTAAGTCTCCACTGTCGGCTGCCGACCGGGCTTGTTTCATGTAGCTCTTGATCTGAGTCACCGTGTCCTGCTGGCCGGGGCTGAGTTCGCGGCCGGAGATCCTTTTCAAATTCGCATCCGAGGTCGCCAGCAACTGATTCGTGTCCTGTAAGGTCTGCGGCGCCTGTTGCTGCGTGCCGCTCGGGGCCAGCGCGACGGCCGTATCGCTGGTGCTGCCGTTGCGAACCACCGTCTTCGCCGGCGTTGTGGTGGTTGAAGTGGTGGTCGTCTTCTGGCTTCGTGCTTTCCTGGTTTTCTTGCAAGGAGACTTCGTAGTGGAGTTGCCGGCGGTCGAATCTGTCGGATGTGCCTCGGAACAGGGAGTGTTCGATGGATTCTGATTTGCCTGCGGCGCCGGGGCCTGATCCGGATTCTGCTGCGATGGAGAGTCTGCCGCGGCCGGTTGCTGAGCTGACTCTGCCTGCCAGATTATCGCCGTCCAGGCTCGATGTTGTTGCATCGGCCAAAGCAATGCAGCGCAGATTCCGGCAATAACGGCCAGGGGAGGCATGTTTGCGGGTCCGTTGCGAACCAGAGACTACGGAATTCTAGCTCCAAACCGTCGGTCGCGCACAGTAGAAGGTGGTTCGCCGCGCAACGGCTGCCCCATTCTAAATCGCGTTTCTTGCGATTTAGATTGCCTCTCAACTCTGACCAAACAAATTCAGCGTATGCGCCAGACCTGACTCATCCGCCTCAGCCCTATTCTCCAACGCCGGCAGGCGCAGCCGGAACGTGGTGCCATGCCCGCTGACCGACTCGAAATCCACCGAGCCGTAGTGCCATTGCATGATCTGGTAAGTCTGCGCCAGGCCTTGCCCGCTGCCGTCTTTCTTGGTCGTAAAGTACAGCTCGAAAATTTTGTCCTGGATTTCGTGCGGAATGCCCTCACCCTGATCGCGAATGCGCGTGACCACGGATCCGTTCTCCCGCGCCGACAAAATGGCCAGCGTGCCGCCTTGCGGCATCGCCTGCACGCCGTTGATCACCACGTTCCGGATGGCTTGCTTCATGAAATCGGCGTCGGCGCGCACCATCAGCGGCTCATCCGCCAGCGACTGCGTAATGATCACGGCGTGCTGCTCCGCCTCCGGTTCGGCCAGCGTCACCACCTCCTGCAGCACCTGTCGGAGGTCAATCTCTTCCGCGTGAAGTTCCCGCGGACGGGTAAAGTCCACCAGGATCTGCACCACGCGATCCAGACGGCGAACTTCGCTGTCAATAATGTCCATGTGCCGACGGGTGTCAGGATCCACTTGCTGCAGCTTGCCCTGCAAAAGTTGCAGGTGCAGGACGATGGCATTGATGGGATTCTTGAATTCGTGGGCCACGCCGCCGGTGACCCGCCCGCTGGCCGAGATCCGCCGCGAAGTCTCGATCTCATCTTCAATGCGCCGGACGGATTCGGCGTCCCGCAGGGTCAACAGCGCGCCGATCGGCGTGCCATGTTCCTGAATAAAGTCAAGCGAGACCTGCACCCGCTTTCCGCCGCCCGATTCCAGTTCGCGCTGCGCGATGGCATGCCGCAGGCGGAATCCATCGAGCACCAGCGCGCCCAGCGGAGAATCGGCAGAGAAAATCTGCTTCACCGTCCGGCCCAGCAACTCCCGCCGCGGCCGGCCGAGAAACCGTTCGACCGAGGCGCTTACCAGCACCACGTGGGAGTCGCGGGTGAACAGCATCAAGCCGTCCTGCAGATTGCCCATGATCTGGTCCACGTTGTCTTTCAGCGCGGAGAAAATTTCCCGGGCATCGCGCATCTTGCGGCCCAGATGCGCGATCTTCAACGTTACCAGCCCATATTCATCGTGTCCCGCTTGCTCTTCGCTGACAGGTTCCGCGTGGCCAGCGCTTACGCTGTCCAGGCTGCGGCTGATGCGTTCCAGAGGGCCAAGCGCCAGGTTGGAAAGCCCGGCCGCCAGAAACAGAGAAATCAGAATGGCGATGCTGGAAAAAATCACCGCGTGGTGCAGGCGCGGCGTCAGTTCAGTTTTTAGGAATACCGTCGAGACGCCGATCCGGATGCTGCCGAAGGGCTGGCCGTTCAACTCCAGCGGCATGCGCACACCGTACACCGTCGGCGGATTGTAGACCAGGCGAAGCTGGCGGCGAAGGCGCGCATTCTGCAGCAGCTGAAAATCGGGCCGTTCCACGATTTGCTTTCCGATCAATTCCGGGCTGGTATGCAGAATCACTTTGCCGTTGGCATCCACGATGGCGGCGTCGTACACCATTGGCCAGTTGCCGACCACTGATTCCATAAGGCTGTTCAGATCGCGGTCGGTGGAAAGGTAGTACGCGATGGCGCGGCGCACGGCTTCCGCATCATGAATGTCCACCTTTGTGCTGGTCAGATCGGGCGCCGCACTCTCCGCAAGATAGGCCAATTGTGAAGTCAGGTTAGCGGCCGTATCATGGGCGTTCGCGATTTGCCGGCGGAGGATCTGAGAAATATAGATGTAGGAAAAAAGACTGACCATGGCCGTCACCATGAGCGTGATCGCGAGCACGATCTGGGTCTTGCGCCTCATCGGTCAGTACAATGGCGCGGCGGACGCCGCGCCCGGTTTGTCCTAGGTTTCTTCCTTCACGGCAGTCTCGGCGCCGGCATTGCCGTATTCCTTCAACTTATTATGCAGAGTTTTCAGGCTGATGCCGAGAATCTCCGCTGCCCTGGTCTTGTTGTTATTCGTGGATTCCAGCGTTTTCAGGATCAGCAGCTTCTCCGCTTCTTCCACCGTCGTGCCCACGCCGAGACGAACCGCGTCCGGATCTTCGGCTGAGGTGCGCACGGTTACCTGCCCAAAGCCCGGCGGCAGATGCTTGGTTTCAATGACGGCGCCTTCGCAGACGATTACGGCGCGTTCCAGCGTATTGCGCAGCTCGCGCACATTTCCCGGCCAACTGTAATTCTGAAAGACGTGCAGCACGGCGTCGCTGACTGCGGCCGCCTTTCGTCCATGCTTCGCGCTCATTTCCTTCAACAGATACTCCACCAGCGCCGGAATGTCGTCCTTGTGCTCCTTCAGCGGCGGCATGTGAATGTTGAAGACATTCAGGCGGTAGTAAAGGTCGCGGCGTAATTCGCCGCGCTCGACCGCTTCTTCCGGAACTTTGTTGGTGGCGGCGAGCACACGGACATCCACTGTGGTTTCTACTTTGCTGCCCAGCCGGCGCAGTTTGCGGTCTTCGAGCACGCGGAGCAGTTTTGCCTGGGTCGCAACCGGCATTTCGCCAATTTCATCCAGCAGCAGGGTGCCGCCTTCCGCGAGTTCGAAGCAACCGGTGCGGCGTTCCAGCGCTCCAGTAAAGGCGCCTTTTTCGTGGCCGAAAATCTCGCTCTCGATCAGGGTCTCGGGAATGGCGGCGCAATTGATCGGAACAAAAGGCTTGCTGCGCCGGGGGCTGAGGTCGTGAATGGTTCGGGCCACCAGTTCCTTGCCGGTTCCACTCGCGCCCGTGATCAGCACCGAGGCCGTGCTGGGCGCAACCATTTCCGTCAGATGGAAGATCTCCTGCATCTTCTTCGACGAACCCACCAGGCTGCCCAGGGATCCGGCGTCGCGCAGTTTCCGCCGCGTGATCTCAAGTTCCGTCCGCGTGCCCAAAAGCGCCGAGGCATTCTGCAGAATCGTCCGCAGGCGGGCGGTGTCAATGGGCTTGGTGATGTAGTCGTAAGCGCCCATGCGCATGGCCTGCACGGCACTGTCAATCGTTCCCTGTGCCGTTACTACGATCACGGCCACAGTCTGGCTGTCGCTGGCAATTCGTTCCAATAGTTCCATGCCGCCCATACGCGGCATCTTCAGGTCGGTGACCACGATCGCCGGCGACCATGAGAGGACCTTCTCGAAGCCTTCGGCGCCATCCCGCGCGGTTTCCGCCCGATAGCCCCAGGCCGATACCAGTTCCGCTAGCCCGGTCCGCTCATTTTCCTCGTCTTCGACGATCAGTACTTTCTCCGCATTCATAAGCGCCTGAGAACCGCCCTCTTATTATTGAGGCTTGATGTAATCCCCGGCAAGCGTCCTGCCCGACGACGGAATCCAAAAGCAAGAATGTGCGTGGTATCAATCTGAGACGGAAACTCTTCAGCAAATTGGACTTAGCGACCGGCTCCGCGTATGATGTCTGGCACCTTTATATATTATAAAAAGTCTGCGACATCCTTTACGCAAATGACATCTTAGCAGTTTCCGTGCGCGAAATTCCCAGTCTTGCACGTGAGCATTGACATATAGCTGAGGGCAAAAATTCCGGAGGATAAAATGTCGTGTCATCGCTGCTTATTAGGTAGGAGTGTGCGGTTCTTATTTCTGGCGCTGACGGTGTTTCTGTTTGCCAACATCGCCTCGGCCCAGGACGAAGGGTATCCGAAGTGGGACATCTACACGGGCTACCAGTGGTTGAATCCCGGCGGCACCGTGCCATCTCCGTTCGGCACGCCCAACGCCCCTGTCGGCAACCAGCTTCCCGATCTCAAGTCGGGATTCACCGGGGCCTTGACCTACAACTTCAGCAAGTTTCTGGGCCTGGAAGGCGAGTATGGCAAGAGCTGGGGTGGGCAAACCAACGAGGGAACCCTGTCGGTGGGGCCTCGTCTGACCTTCCGTGGCGACGGGTTAAACGTCTTCGGCCACGGCATGATCAGTTGGAACCGGCTCGGCGCCCCCGGCCTGCCTTCCGATGATGGCATTGGCGCCGTCGTCGGCGGCGGCATCGATTTGAAAGTAACCAAGCTGCTCTATATTCGTATGGTCGAGGCCGACTACGTCTGGGCGCGGCATCATTACGATGATTTCGCTTCCCCGTCATTTCCTGATTTGCGCCGTCCCGACCTCAACGGCCTGCGCATCGGCGCCGGCTTGTTGTGGAATTTCGGCTATCCGCCTTCGGTTCCGCCGACGGCTAGTTGTTCGGTGCAGCCTTCCGAAGTCATGGTGGGTGAGCCGATCACAGCCACTGCAACTGGCAGCAACTTCAATCCCAAGCACACGCTGAACTACGCCTGGAGCACCACCGGCGGCAAGGTCAGTGGCAACGGCAACACCGCCAGCATTGATACCAATAGCATCGCCGGGGGCAACTACACAGTCACGGCTAATATTACGGATCCCAAGCAGAAGAATGGCACCGCCACCTGCTCGGCCAACTTCACCGTAAAGGAACCGCCGAAGAATCCGCCGGCCATGTCTTGCTCGGCCAACCCCAGCAGCCTGCAAGCGGGTGGAACGTCCACCATAACCTGTACCTGCACCAGCCCGGATAACGTACCGGTCAACGTCGCCAGCTGGACTGCCAGCAGCGGCAACATTTCCGGCAGCGGCAACACCGCCCAACTGAACACCGCCGGAGCTCCCGCAGGCACAATCACGGTGAACGCCACCTGCACCGATTCGCGTGGCTTGAGCACACCCGCTTCGACCCAGGTGACGGTGGAGAATCCTCCTCCGCCTCCGGCGCCGCAAGCCAGCAAGCTAACCGATTGCGACTTTGAGAACATGGCCAAGATCGGCAAACCCTGGCGCGTGGACAACGAATGCAAAGGCAAGCTCGACGACGTGGCCAAGAACCTGCAGCAGAACGCAGACAACAAACTGGTCATCGTCGGCAACGCCGAGCCTACGGAGAAACGCAAGAACCTGGCGGCGGAACGCGCCGTCAACTCGAAAGCGTACCTCACCAGTGGCGAAGCCAAGCTGGGCATTGATCCCGGACGCATCGAAACCCGCACCGGCAGCGCAGGCACCAAGACGGCCGAGTACTGGATCGTTCCGGCCGGCGCCACATTCTCCGGCGAAGGCACGCAGCCGGTGGATGAAAACGCCGTCAAACCGGTTCCGGATCATCCCCGAGCCGCAGCCAAGAAGAAAGCCGCTCCTGCGCAACAGTAGCGACTGACCTGGCAGCATCATCGGCCGGCCGGGCTTCGCCCGGCCGGCTTTTTTTTTTGTGCAATGATGGGGGAGCCGCGATTATCACGCGGGCAGGAATGCCCGCGCCACACTGCGGTCCGCCGCGGTTCGTGATTTTCCCGCTCGCGCTACACTGTGTAGGAAAACACTGTGGCCAAACCCCAAATCATCGAAGTCGAAGGCAAGCATCTCAGCCTGACCAACCTGGAGAAAGTCCTCTACCCCGCCGCCGGCTTTACCAAGGGCCAAGTCATTGACTACTACGCGCGCATTGCGCCGGTGCTCACGCCACATCTGGCGGGCCGCCCGCTCACGCTCAAGCGCTATCCCGAGGGCGTGGACCAAGAATATTTCTTCGAAAAGAACGCCACAAAGCACCGCCCCGACTGGGTGCGCACCACGCCCGTCTGGAGCGAAGGCAATCAACGCGACGTGAACTACATTCTGGCGAACGACCTCGCCACACTCATCTGGATCGCGAACCTCGCCTCGATCGAACTGCACCCGTCGCTTTCGCTGGCGAAAGACATCATGCGCCCCACCATGATGGTCTTCGATCTCGATCCCGGGCCGCCGGCGAACATCGTGCAATGCTGCCAGGTCGCCATGTGGCTGCGGGAAATTTTCGAGCACTTCGATCTCCAGAGCTTCCCCAAAACTTCCGGCTCCAAGGGCCTGCAGATTTACGTCCCGCTGAATATGCCGATCACTTACGACGTCACCAAGCCCTTCGCCCACGCGCTCGCCCGCCTGCTCGAGAACGATCACAAGGATCTCGTAGTCTCCGACATGAAAAAGCAGTTGCGCGTGGGCAAGGTCTTCGTGGACTGGAGCCAGAACGATGAGCACAAAACCACGGTCAGCATATATTCGCTGCGGGCGCGCGAGCGGCCCACGGTCTCGACGCCGGTGAAATGGGACGAGGTGGAGCAGGCGCTGAAGAAGAACGACTCCGCAATGCTTGTATTCGAGGCCGACCGTGTCCTTGACCGCGTGAAAAAACTGGGCGACCTGTTCGCGCCCGTGCTCACGCTGAAGCAGAAGCTGCCTAAACTGCCGGGAATTCAGCAAGCCGAACCGGAGACGCTCGAAGAGGGAATCGCGGCGCAAGCGGATTCCGAGCCGGCACAGAAACGCACGCGGCCTGCACGCGCACCAAAGTCTCCGTCCAAGCCCGTGCCGAAGAAAAAAAAGCGCGCGCGAAAGGTATAATCGCCAGTCGTCGTCTCGCTGACGGGTCCTTATGGCGCAACTTTTCGCTGGCACTTCCGGATGGGCCTATCCGAGCTGGAAGCCCGATTTCTATCCCGCCAAGCTGGCGCAGGCGAAATTCCTGCAGTATTACGCCATGCAACTGAACGCCGTCGAAGTGAACTTTACCTTCCGCCAACTGCTCAAAGAAACCACCGCGGAGAAATGGATTTCCGAAACTCCCGCCGGATTCCGGCTGAGCGTGAAGGCCCATCAGGTGATCACTCACATCAAGCGGCTGAAGAAGACGGAGGATTTCCTGCCGCGATTTCTCACCACGATCGAGCCCCTGGCGAGGGAAGGAAAGTTGGGGCCGCTGCTCTTCCAGTTGCCGCCGAACCTGAAGGCTGATGCCGAGTTGCTGCGCGAATTTCTGACCATGCTGCCGCGGGCGGTGCCTTCGGCGTTCGAGTTTCGCCACGACTCGTGGTTCACGGACGGAATTTTTGATCTGCTGAAATCCGGCAACCGCGCCTTGTGTGTCGCCGAAACCGAAGAGCGGACGACGCCCGATGTCGTGACCGCCGACTTTGCTTATTACCGTTACCGCAAACCGAGCTACACCGCCGACGAGCGCCGAGCGATGGTCGAGCGTATTCGCGAGCACATCGGCACTGGCAGGAACGTATTCGCGTATTTCAAGCATGAAGACACGCCAGAAGGCGCACTCTCGGCGGTTGCGCTGCTCAAGGAAATCGGCTAGTTGGAGAAAAGGCCGGAAAATCTGGAGCGGGAGACGGGATTTGAACCCGCGACTTCGACCTTGGCAAGGTCGCACTCTACCACTGAGTTACTCCCGCTCGTTCTCTCATTCTACAGCACTTGCGCATTTCGGGCCAAATTATCGACTCGTGCGTGCCGGCTTCGAGGTTGCCTAGCGAGTTCAAAACTCTCGCTTCGCGATTTAGTAAACCGACCCTGCTCTTGTCTTCGCCAGGACTTCGTTGGCCTCAGCCGTGATCTGGTTGCGCACGTCCCAAAGCTCGCGGTAGAAAAGATGCTCCATGCGTTGGTGCAGAACCTCGACCGGCGTGCCCATCGTTCCCACCACTCCGCCCCCGATGATTCTCTGCGCCAGCTTTAGATGGTGGAAGCGGAACAGGTGAACGCGCTCGTCGAAATCAAGAAGGCGCTCGGCGACATCGTGCAGGCCAAAGAATTCCTGGTGGCGGCGATAGAGTTCGCCAACCGTAATGTTGGTGGCGCGGAGCCGGCTATAGAAAGCGTCTCCCAAACGCGGGCCGATGTGGTGCAACGCGAGAAAGCCGGGTGAATCAAGCCCGCTGCCGTGGCCCAGGCCGGCGCGAATGATTTGGTAATCGTACGGCGTGATGGTCTCAAGCACATGCAGGAGCGAGATGGGATACTCCAGCATCTGATTGGCGCGGCGGATCAAACGCGCGGCGTTGCCGAAGTCGCCTTCTTCAATATGCTCGCTCGCGCGGCCCAGCTCAAACGCCACGCCTTTCATCAGCAATTCGGAAGCCTGGTGAACCACCTGGAAGGTCAATTCATCCTGGTGCGAGGATTCTTTCGCCGTTTTTTGCAGCGACAACAGTTCGTCGGTGCGCAGATAGCGCTCATAGTCGGAGGCGCCTTTGCCCGGCAGAATCGGTTTTTTCAGATCATCCATATGTTCAGCTCTCGTGTCCGGTCCACTGCGGATCTTTTTCCGGGGTCACGATTTCGCCATCGCGCATGTGCACCACCCGGTCTCCGTAGCCGGCGGCGGCTGGGTTGTGCGTAATCATAAGCACGGTTTGCCCCAGTTCGCGGTTCGAGTGCCGCAGCATCTCCAGCACAATCTCCGAGTTCTTTGAATCCAGATTTCCCGTAGGCTCGTCCGCCAGAACGATGGCGGGTTTGTTGATCAGCGCGCGCGCCAGCGCCACGCGCTGCTGCTCACCTCCGGAAAGTTCTGCGGGCCGGTGGGGCAGCCGCTTCTCCAACCCCAGCAAGCTAACGATTTTATCGAAGTGCGCGGCATCGCGGTTGCCATTGGTTCCTGCGATATCGAGTGCGATGTTGATGTTGGAGCGCGCATCGAGCGTGGGCAGCAGATTGAAGCGCTGAAACACGAACCCGATCTTGCGCTTGCGCATGCGCGTGCGCTCGGCATCGGAGAGCTGGGTAAAATCGTCTCCGTCAATGATGACGCGGCCTGAATCGGCCCGCGTCAACCCGCCGAGGAGATAGAACAGCGTGGACTTCCCGCTCCCTGAAGGCCCGACCACGCTCACGAACTCGCCGCGCTGCACTTCCAGCGAAACTCCGCGCAGGGCCGGCACTTCAATCTTGCCGACCTGGTAAGTCTTGTGCAGATCTACAGCTTCGATGAAGGCGGCCATCCGTGATTTGATCTTACACGAAGAGAAATCCTTGCGGGTGCCCCGCCCTGGTCGCTCCCGGTTTTAGCGCGACAGGGCGGGGACGTTCGCTTGGGTCGGGACTTCACGCCGCCGAGGTTTGCGAGGGTGGCGGCTGCGGCAATCGCGATTGCAGGCGCTTGGGGCCACGTTTGCGGACTAACAGAAGGCGAATGCGTTCCAGCAATTCCGCCGGCGCCGCCATTCCCTTGGGGAGGAAGACGTCGGCCCGGCTGTCGTGAGCGTAGAGCTTGACCTTGCCGGAGAGCAGAATCGCCGGGGTTTCCGGCGAAATCGCCTTGATCGCTTCGATCAGCCTGGAACCGTCTACGTCGGGCATCACCAGATCCGTCAGAACCAGATCCACGCCGCCTTTTTGAAAGCGTTCCAGCGCTTCCTGGCCGCCGGTGCAGGCGAGAACGCGATACCCGCGGGTTTCCAGCATGATCTTACGGATAGACAACGACTGCTCATTATCGTCAACGCAAAGAATGGTTCTCTTAGGCTTCATTTGTATGTTTCCGAAGTGGCAAGCCGCCGGCGGCGCAACCGGGCAATGCGAAACCTTTTTATTCCGTTGTTCAAGAATTCTGAGCGGAATGAATCTTAACGGCGAAGCCTGCGACTGTACAAGTGCCGCCGATGCTAATGGGAAATTTGTGCATTGAAAAGTTTTTGTGATTGTGCGTGGTTGCGTGTTTGCTGCGTTTTCGCCGGGACGCTCTCAGAAAAAAATCTCGCCCTGCAAAATCTCAACAGCATTTCCACCGACGCGCACATTAACCACTCGGTCATCCCTGCGTCCGGCGCGCACAAAAATTCTGCTGGGGCGTTGCATCTCCACACCCTGCTCGATCAGAACTCGCTCGTCCGGCTTCGCTACCCCATGCGCCACCATCCACGCCGCCGCGCATCCCGCCGCCGAACCCGTCGCCGGATCTTCGCCGTTGTAGAACAGCATGCGCGCGTGAAGCCGCGCCGATTTGTCCACAGTTTCACGGCTTACGAAATAAAAGAACTTTCCCTGGCTGCGCTCCAGGTAGTCCGCCGCTCCCTTGCCATCCACGTGCAGGTCGCGGATGGTTTCCAATCCGCGCAGCGGCACGACAGTGAAGGGAACGCCGGTCGAAACCGTCTGGATCGGCAGCGAGGGATCCACATCCCCATCGCGCAGTCCGATCGCCCGTCCCACCACTTCGCGGTCGTGCGCCGGTCCGAATTTCGGATCAAGCTGGGTCATCTCGCCGAACGCGGGTTCGCCAGCCTTGTCTTCGAAGCGAACCGGAATCCGGCCGGCGTTCAAATCGAGCACGACCTCGCCGGCGCCGCTTGCTCCGCGCAAATGAAATGCCGTTCCAAGCGTAGGATGGCCGGCAAACGGCAACTCTTCCTGCACCGTAAAGATGCGCACCCGCACACCGCGTTCGCGTTCGACGGCGGCATCACGGGGCAGAATGAACGTGGTCTCCGAAAGATTCATTTCGCGGGCGATGGCCTGCATCTGTTGATCGTTGAGACCCCGGCCGTCGGGATACACAGCCAGTGAATTGCCCTCGAACGGCCGGGATGAAAAGACGTCGAGTTGCACGAACGGATAACGATGGCTCTGTGGCGGCATGTGATTATTGTAGCGTGTACCTGTGGGCGTCATCCCGAGCCGTGGGCCGGTCAACCGCGGGAGGGATCTCACGGGCGGTACCCTGGAGCAATCCTTCAGCGGGTGCCACATTCTTTCGCGTTCTTTGCAGAAGAGCGGGGAATTGGGCTGTTTGACCGACCTTTCCTCCGCCGCGTATCCTAACTCAAACCGACGAAGGGAAACGATCCTCTCAGGTCTTGCAGGAAAAATCAAAACGACGAGGAGAAGCTATGAGCACCGCAGTCCTAGGCGAGACAACACCGCATATGCTCCGCATCAATGACACTGCCCCTGATTTCACCGCCGAAACCACGCAGGGAACCATCAACTTTCATACCTGGATCGGCGACGGCTGGGCCGTTCTGTTTTCCCATCCCAAGGACTTCACGCCCGTATGCACGACCGAACTGGGCTATATGGCCGGACTGCAGCCCGAGTTCGCCAAGCGCAACTGTAAGATTATCGGCCTGAGCGTGGACCCGGTAACCAATCACAGCAAATGGGCAGCCGACATCGAGGAGACACAGGGCCACAAAGTGACCTACCCCATGATTGGCGATCCTCAGCTTAAGATCGCCAAGTTGTATGGCATGTTGCCGGCTGAAAGCGGAACGACCTCCGAAGGCCGCACCCCCGCCGACAACGCCACCGTGCGCACCGTGTTTGTGATCGGGCCGGACAAGAAGATCAAGCTCATGCTCATCTATCCCATGACCACCGGCCGCAACTTCGACGAAGTGCTGCGCGTGCTGGATTCGATCCAGCTCACCGCGAAACACAAAGTCGCGACGCCGGTGAACTGGAAGCAGGGCGACGACGTGATCATCGTTCCCGCCGTCTCAAACGAAGAAGCGCAGCAGAAATACCCCGGCGGCTGGAAGACCTTGAAGCCGTACCTGCGCATCGTCCCTCAGCCCAAGTAGTGTTGTGGTGGTGGGACACACTTCCCAGGTCTCGAATGTCGCGAGACCTGGGGCACCCGCGTTTCAAGGTTTCCTTCGTGGGCGGGATGCCCACGCTATGCGAACTTTTACTTTCTTTTGACAACCGTTCCCGGCAATCGGTGGCACAATGATTCGGCTATAGCATCTCCCGATCAGGAGTTCCTTATGAAACGGGCTCGATTCCTCATGGGATTCCTCGCCGTTCTGATCCCATTGACACTGTCAGCTCAGACTTACACCGTCACCGATCTGGGCACGCTCCGCGGCGGTGATTCCAGCGTCGGATTCGGCCTCAACGCCAGGGGTCAGGTGGCGGGCGTCTCCACGCTTCCCAACAATGCGTACGGCCACGGGTTTCTGTTTATCAAGGGCAAGCTGAAAGACCTCGGCGATCTTGGCGCCGGCTGGAGCGATTCCTTCCAGGTCAATGCTTCCGGCGAGGTTACCGGATACGCTCCCATTCCCGGCGGCAACGTTCGCGCCTACATCTATCGCAAAGGCCATATGACGCAGCTGCCCACGCTTGCCGGTGGCAGCACGCAAGGTTATTCCATCAACGACCACGGGCACATCACCGGTGCCGCCGATACCAGCAACGGCGAGGTTCATCCCTATCTCTATCTCTTTCGCAACGGAAAGCTCCTCGATCTTGGCACGCTGGGTCTGCACCAGCAAAGTGTGTGGAACAGCGGCAATGGCATCAATAACTCCGACGAAGTCGCCGGCATCTCCTGGACCGCGAGCGGCGCCATTCAAGGCTTCTTGTGGAAGAAGGGGAAGATGATTGACCTCGGCGATCTTGGCGGCGGCTACAGCCGCGCCTGGGCCATCAACGATCACGAACAGATCGTCGGCGAATCCTCTGTCGCCAATGGCAACACCGATGCCTTCTTGTGGGCGAAAGGCAAGATGAAAGACCTGGGCACGCTCGGCGGTACGCTTGGCCGCGCTCTCGCCATCAACAACTCTGGAGTTGCTGTTGGCGATTCTTATAGGAATGACGGCACTGATGTCGCCTTCGTGTACCGCAAGGGAAAGATGCTCGATCTCAACCAGCTGATTCCGGCAAACTCAGGATGGGTGCTCGAGACCGCGGAGGGAGTGAACGACGCGGGACAAATCTCCGGCACCGGCACCTTCAACGGAGCCGAGCGCGGCTTTCTGCTAACTCCGCGCTGAGGCGTTGACACTTGTCATCCCGAGCGCAGTCGAGGGACCTTGTGTTCCTTGGGTGCCATCCTTTCGCGTCCTTCGTCCTTCGCGAAAGAGTGGGATCTTGCCTGTGTGGCGCGGACATTCTTGTCCGCGGCTTTTGACCTTGCTTGACCGCGCACTTCCAGCCGCGCCGTCGAGCCCTACCTCACTCGGCTCCGCGCGTGAATCTGGATATCCTGGTGCTTGTCAATGATTTTGGCTTCCGTTGCTCGCGGGTCGGCCCTCGCGATTCCGGGCTCCGGCCGAGCCTGCGCTAGGCTTGCATTGAGCGCGCCATGCGGGGTAATCTGTTGCTCGTACGCGCCCTTAGCTCAGTTGGATAGAGCGTCTGGCTACGAACCAGAAGGTCGGGAGTTCGAATCTCTCAGGGCGCGCCATCTTTCCTATATCCCTCGCTGCGCTCACGCCCGCAAATCGCCTCAAGTTCGAGTCTCTTGGGGCGCACCATTCGTCCCAGATCCCTCGGGATTTCAGCAGGTTTCTCGACTCCGCGTAGTCGCCCATAAACGGGGCGATCCGCTGCGCTCGAACTGACAACACAGGGGTTTAATCAGAGGTTGTTTTACGATTGCCCGTTCAGCGAAGCCACCGGAGTGAACTCTTCCCGCGCTCCGTTGTCGAGCACCTTGATAGTGAAGTTTACGGTGATGGTGGCCTGCGTCTCGACCGGCCGGCCATCCTGCAGATAAGGTTTGAACCGCCATTGCAGTGCGGCTTCGCGGGCGGCCGAAGCCAGGATGGGCGGTCCGCTCAGCACCCGCAGATTCTCAATCACGCCGTCGGCATTGATCAGCGCTTGCAGCAGCACCGCGCCCTGCACTTTCATCTGGCGGGCCAGCAAGGGATAGGAAACTTCGGTCGGACGAACCCGCGGCTGATCTTCAGACATGCGCTCGCGCTGCGATGCCTTCGTGGCCGGTCCCCATTCGCTGGTGGTGGAAGCGGCGGCGTTCACTTCCGAGCTGGGGATTTCAACTTTCAGCGAATTGCTGACCGTGCCGACCGTGCGGTGATTGTCGCCGGCCACGACTTCAATGGCCAGCGGCGGAAGCACCGCGCGGTTGGTGACGACAGCCATCGAGTCATTTGACGGCTTAGACGAAGCTTTCGCGACCGCATGCTTCTTCACAGGAGCAGGAGCAGGAGCGGCTGCGGGGACGGTGGGCTGCGCAGCGGGTGCGACGTACGATGTGTGGCTGGGAACCCAGGCCGGGCCAGCGTCCTGAGCATCGGCGGTTTCGTCGGAGCCAAACCAAATCTCGCTGTTCTTGGCTACCACGGCGCCGAGCGCCACCAGCAGAAGGATCAGGGCCAGCAACATGCGGCGCGAATACGGGTTGAGCGACGCAACGCCGGTTTGCTTTGCGCCCGCCACTCGTTTTTGTTCTCGCTCCAGCATCTGTGCCTTTCCTGCAAAAGCGGTCAAATCTTGTGTGCACCACTAAGATGATGCCCGCGAAGCAGATCGGCAATGGCACGAAGGGTGAAGGCGATGGCCCGAACGGTGCATGGCATGGCACGAAAGGGGGGTAAGACGGTAAGACGGGCTTTCCCGAGCCGGGAGCTTTTTTCAGCGATCAAAAAAGGCGCGCCGTTTCGGGCGCGCCTGTTAGGGCTCAGAGGGGGATTCAGTCTGAGCCATGGCCTCTTGTCAGCTACAACCATTGAACTTGAAGGAGGTGGCGTGGGACTGCCAGTTGTAGCCTCCGTCGGTTACCTCCTGGACATACCAGAACGTGCAATCGTCGTCCGGATCAACACCCATGCTGCTGTAATCGCCCCAGCGATTGATCTGGCCTTGCACTTGCGTTCCCACGCGCAGCTTCACCGGGCTCTCCATCTTGTTCAAGGGATCGCTGGAAATGCGGCCGGTGACCCAGATGCTGGGATCGAGGTTCGTGCTGTTGTCCACGCTGAAGCCCAGGGCCATGTCGCCCACTTTGTCCATGGCTATGCTGCCCATCCAGTAGTTGTCTTTCTTGTGCTGGAAGGTGGCGGCCTGGTAAACCGAGAACTTGCTTCCCGAGGTAGAGCGCAATTCATACCAGCGCACCGCCGCCGTGGCACTGGAGCCCTTGCCCGGGGCGACGGAGTGGCTGAAGACCATGGATTCGTGATCGCCGAAATTGCGGTAAGCATTGCGGAACATCAGGCGGTCGCCAAGGGCGTCGAGCAATCCGCCACTGTCCGGCTCCGGAATACAGGCTCCATTGCCGGCGCCGCACAGGGTCGTGTAGGCCGGCACAGTGATGGTATGCGGGCCTTTGAAAGTTGATTTCTTAGGGTGCTGGAAGTCCACGTGGAAATCGTATTCCTTCAGGGTGGTGTTGCTGTTGCCCAGTTCCACGTAGTGAGCGGGCTCGCAAGCTGGGTTTTCGAGGCGGCGACTACTATGCTATATAGTTGAACCGCTGTCAACGACGATTTTACTGCGGTCGCTCTCGATGGGTTGCGCTTCGCACGGCGCTCTTTCGGGGCGACTCAGACTGAGGAAAGCTGATAGGCTAAGCGGGCGGCGCGGACCCGTAGCTCAACTGGATAGAGCAATGCGCTTCGAACGCAGAGGTTGGGAGTTCAAGTCTCTCCGGGTCCGCCAGGTGATGCGCTGAGATCCTTCGCTGCGCTCAGGATTTCGGCTGGCGACTCCCGCTCCGCGGTTCCCGCCTCCCTCACGCCGCCAAAACGCCTCAAGTTCAAGTCTCTCGGGTCCGCCAGGGCGCCTGTTGGCTCGTAATTGGAACATGGAAAAGGCCCTCGGGCAGTGTGCGCCCTAAACGCTTGCCGCGCACCGCACAGCGATAAACACAGCGCTGACCTTGTTGACTCTTGATCCTCGCCGGAGGATACTGTGAGCCGATTTTCGGAGGGACTATGAAGCGACCCGCTGACCTGCCTGAATCACTATCTCACCGGCTCAACTCGTATGCTCTCGCGGCGAGCGCGGCGGGAGTGAGTTTACTCGCGTTGGCGCAGCCCGCCGAAGGGAAGATCGTTTACACCAAGGCGCACGTCAGGATCGGTGTAAACAAACAATATGACCTTGATCTCAACCATGATGGGATAACTGACTTCAGGTTGCTTAATAGCAATTACAACGGGGCGTCCGATGACATGGCGGTGGGTGTGCCAGGTTCCAATTTTGTGTGGATGCAATCGAAAACCCAATACCATCGGATGTTCGCTAAAGCTCTACGCCGAGGGGTTTTGATAAGTCAGAAAACAAACCAGTTCAATACTTCGGGGCCGCGCTTTTACATGGCTGCTGCGAACAGTAAGTCCAGCGTCGGCCCATGGAAGGATGTTCACAACCGATACCTTGGCTTGATGTTCTACATCAAGGGTGAATACCACTTCGGATGGGCGCGCCTGAACGTTTCGATTGCAAATGAGAAAGTGACCGGAGTCCTCACCGGCTACGCCTACGAAACAATCCCGCTCAAGCCAATCATCGCAGGCAAGACCAAAGGCCCGGATGTGATTGTGCAAGACGCGAGCCTCGGCCATCTGGCGCGCGGCGCGTCAGCGATTCCGGCGTGGAGGACAAAACAATGAGGCGGCAACCTGCAACGCTTTCTGAATCACTGTCTCGACGGCTCAACTCGTATGCTCTTGCGGCGAGCGCGGCGGGGGTAAGCGTACTGGCCCTGACGCAATCAGCGGAAGCCAAAATCGTTTATCATCCCGTCCGCCACAAATTCCGACTGCAGAACTCCTATCCGCTCGACCTTAACCACGATAGGATGACTGACTTCACGGTCTATTTCAGTCAGTTCACTTACGGCGGTCAAATCAGGCTTCTGAAGGCAATTGGGGCTCAAGGATCGAACCAGATCGCGGCCGGCATCCCATCAACAATCTTACCCGCCTACGCTTACGCGCTGAAGAAGAACTCGCTGATTCCTGGTTCAAAAAAGAGCTTCTGGCAGATTGCACACATTGAATCGGCTCGCTCGATTGGCAAAGGTTCAGGCGTTTGCGGCGGTTACTGGCAAAGCGTCCGAAACGGCTATCTGGGGCTGGCGTTTCTGATTAAGGGGAAGACTCACTACGGCTGGGCGAGAATGAGCGTCCATTGCCGTACTAAGCCATCTTCCGTGTCGGCCGTTTTAACCGGCTATGCCTACGAAACCATCCCCAACAGGCCGATCATCGCGGGTAAGACGCACGGGAAGGATGTGGTTACGGTACAACCAGCCAGCCTCGGTCATCTGGCGCGAGGCGCGTCAGCGATTCCAGCTTGGCGCGGGAATGGTCAGTAGTTAGGGCGCTCGGTGCGCCTTAAAAGAGCAGTCATCCACGCGGGAAAAGATGACGACAGAAGATTATCACGTAAACCCCTAAGCCGGTTGCGCGGCCCGGTTCGATTCTTGAAATGCGCCACGCCACAAACAACAGAGCCGCCAAACATCCAAGCAATAAGAATTCTATGATTCGCATTGTTGTCTCCCGATAGCGCGTCAGCACTTCCCGCTTGGCGGAGTGGCCCAAAATAATCTGCGTAAGGACTGAGGACATCCCACTTCCGGCCATCTTAGCGGAACCTTGGCGAAGAGCAATCGCAGAATCGCCGGAGTATTTTCCCTCCCAAGTGCCCTCGTGAGCGATTGCAACAGCACATAGCGAAGCCAAGCGGCGTTCACGTCAGCACCCTCACTGCAAACATTCTGCATTAGTTCGGTACCAATGGCGAAGCCGCCTCGTGGACTGCCGGGAAAATTCGCCTGATGTCGGGCCTCGGCGGCCCGATACATCTCCCGCAAGGCTTTCAAATCAGCCGCCCGGACTCGTGGTACACGCTCGCCCGGCGTTCGATTTCCAATCGAAGCTCCAATCGGAGATGAAGTGTCATTCATGCTGATGAACCTCCCGAGGCCGAAAATAATAACGCGGTTAGTCTGGCAGGACACCCCCGGCTGTGCTTTCGGCTGTCCGATGCCCTGGCTGCCTCAGGGGCTAAAGCCCGGTTCGATTGGGAGCCATACGGCACGACTGAACTCGTGCCCTTCCACGCCGCCTCTATTTGCCATTCTTCTTCCAAACGGGAATCGCCGGCGCTCCCCGCGCCAGATGGCCGAGACTCGTGGGTTGCACGGTGACGACATCCGTTCCCTTGGTTTTTCCTGCAACGATGGCTTTGTTCGGGATAGTTTCGTAGGCGTAGCCAGTCAGCGTGCCAATCACATCGTCGGTTTGCCGACGGTGCCCAAGCGTGACGCTAAGTTTGGCCCAGCCGTAGTGAACTTCGCCGTGAACGACGAACTTCAGTCCCAAATATCGATTCCTGACGCCCTTACCTTTGGCGGCCCATGGGCCTAGGTCGGAATACTGGCTGCGGTCGCCGTTGAAGAACTCCACTGCCATAAACGGGTGATGCACGGGGAATTTGCGTTTCGGTCCGATGCGGGCGCCTGCGCGCAAAGCGGAGGCAGCAGAAAGAAAATAACTACTGTGACTAAAACGTCTTCCGGCGACCGCGTTGTTGATGTTGCGGTATCCGGACGCGTCGAGCCCTACCTCGAAGTACGAGCCCCTGTAATACGTCGTGCGCAGCACAAAATCCTTGATGCCGTCGTGGTTGAGATCAATAAATAAGGGAACGCGTGCGCGCGTCACTTGATGCGTTTCGGTATAGACAACTTTCGCCTCGGAGGCACTGGCCAGCGCCAGCACGCTCACCCCGGCCGCGCTTGCCGCGAGAGCATAGGAATTAAGCCGATGGCAAAGTGATTCAGGCAGGTCTGCGGGTTGCTTCACGGGTCCCTCCAAAAATGGCGCCCAAAGTATCCTCCCGGGCGGGAAGCAGTGTCAATCTGAGTTCTGGGCAGAAGGGGCTCAGGAGATCGCGCTATGTGGGTCCATAGCAGAAAAGCAAAATCCCCACTCTAAATCGCAGAGAACGCGATTTAGAATGGGGCACCAAACCGTTCCCATCACACGCGGTTTATGGCCCTTCGCGTCACATCGTTCACCGCTTCATCTCTTCTACAATGTTACCGTGAAATCCTGGGACGTGATCGTTGCCGGAGGGGGCATTATCGGCCTCTCGCTCGCCATTGAATTGAAGAAGCGCGGCACGCAGGTTCTGTTGGTGGAGCGCGCAGAGCCCGGGCGCGAAGCCTCCTCTGCCGCCGCCGGCATGTTGGTAGACCATCCCGACGAAACTCCCATCGCTTTACAAGCCCTGGCCACAGCCAGCTCCCGCATGTATCCGGAATTCGTTCACCAATTGCAGGATGAATCCGAAGTGCAGGTGGATCTGCGCGATCAGGGTGCGCTCGTATTCTCGGACGAGAGTCGCAGTGATACGCTCCCCCCCGCCGATCTCGCGGCGCTCGAACCGGCGCTGGGGGAAACAAAACGTCTGGCCATCTATGTAAAAGAACGCAGCGTGGACCCACGGAGCTTGGTGGCGGCCGCGTTGAAAGCGGCCAAACACCGGGGCGTGGATATTTCTTCAGGAGGCACCGTCACCGACGTGCTTCTGTCCGAGGGCCGAGTCAGCGGAATCCGTACCGAGCGGACGCACTACAAGGCGCCGGTAGTGGTGAATTGCGCGGGGGCATGGGCGGGACAGTGGGGTCCGGTGAAGATGCCGACGCGTCCGGTGAAGGGCCAGATGCTGGCGGTCATCGGGCATGGACTTCTGCGCCATGTGATTCGGGTGCCGAAGCGAGTTTACCTGGTGCCACGCAGCGATGGACGCATTCTGATTGGGTCCACGCTGGAAGATGCGGGATTCGACAAACGCACCGACGCCGAGACAATTCAGCGGCTGCATCGGAATGCGGCGGAGCTGATTCCCGCGTTAGGCGAAGCGAGGGTACTGGAAGCCTGGGCCGGACTGCGGCCGGGGACTCCCGATGAACTGCCGATCCTGGGCGCAACCAAGACACAGGGATACTTCGTCGCCACGGGGCACTTTCGCGATGGCATTCTGCTGGCGCCGGTGACCGCACGGTTGATGGCGCAGGTGGTCAGCGGAGAGCGTCCGGAGTACGAGATTGGGGCGTTCTCGGCGGAACGGTTTAGCTAGGGCCTGCATATTTCGAGAGTCGCGAAGGCCAGGGCAGCCCAAGTCCGATACCGTCCGAAGCCTCAGGCGCAGGTCAGGTATACTAGGTTTTCATTTTGTCAGCAGAAATCGAACGGCCGCATCCCGCGCCAGAAACGAGAACTCACTATGGCTTCCCCGGCAGTTGCTTATGCTCGTTCCAATCAGCAACGCTTTTTGAATGAACTCAAAGATCTGCTTCGTATCCCAAGCGTCAGCACCGCGCCCGAGCACAAGTCCGACGTGCAGAAGGCCGCCGATGTCGTGGCCAGCGAACTGCGCCGCATTGGCATGGAAAATGTCGAGATCATTCCCACCAAGGGGCATCCGCTGATTTACGCCGATTGGCTTCATGCCGCGGGCAAGCCGACGGTACTCTGCTACGCGCACTACGATGTGCAGCCGGCGGAGCCGCTGGATGAGTGGATCAGCCCGCCATTCGAGCCTACCGAGCGCAACAACAACATCTATGCGCGCGGCGCCGTGGACGACAAGGGCCAGCTCTGGATGGAGATCAAGGCCATCGAAGCGCTGATGAAAGGCCACGAGGGCAAACTTCCGCTGAATGTGAAGTTCATCATCGAGGGCGAAGAGGAAGTGGGCGGCGAGTCCATTGCCGAGTATGTGCGCAAGCAGAAAGCCAAGCTGAAGGCCGACTTCGCGCTGGTCTGCGATACCGAACTTTTTGCCCCCGATCTTCCGACGTTGTGCGTGGGCTTGCGCGGGCTGGTTTATACCGAGATCGAGGCCTTTGGCGCCAAGACCGATCTGCACTCCGGCATGTATGGCGGCGCCGCGCCGAATCCGTTTTTTGCGTTGATCGAAATTATCAGCAAGCTGAAAGACGCGAAGGGGAAAGTTCTCATCCCCGGGTTTTATACGAAGGTGAAGAAGCCGACCGCCGCCGAACTGAAAGCGTGGAAGAAGCTTCCCTTCAACGAAGAGCACTATCGCAAGACCGAAGTCGGCTCGAAAGTTTTGACGGGCGAGCCAGGATACTCCGTGCTCTATCGCACTTGGGCGCGTCCCACGCTCGAAGTGCATGGCATGCCGGGCGGGTTCATCGCTCCGGGAGCGAAAACTGTGATTCCGGCGAAAGCCGCTGCCAAAGTTTCCATGCGGCTGGTGCCCAACCAGGATCCTGACGACATTCTCAAACGCTATACCAACTTCGTGAAGAAGCTGACGCCCAAGGGAATAGAGACGAAGATCAAGGTTTGGAGCAAAGGCCCGGCGTGTGTCGTAGGCACGGACAACAAGTTCGTGAAAGCCTCTACCGAAGCCATGCACGACGTGTTCAAGAAAGACACCGTATTCATTCGCTCCGGCGGCTCCATCCCCATTGTGACCGACTTCCAGGACGTACTGAAGATTCCCTCGGTGATGATGGGCTTCGGCTTGCCGGACGACAACCTGCACGCGCCGAATGAGAAGTTCCACATCCCGAATTTTTATCGCGGGATTGAATCCATCTGTTTGTTCTTCGAGAAGCTGGGAGCGTAGGGCTTTCTGTGACGATGGAGGGCGGGCGTCCGCGCCCGCCGGGCAGCACGAGATTCCTCGGCACGTTCTCGGCGCGTAGGCGCGCCTGCGCACGGCTCGGGAAGACAACCGGAACTGTGTTGAGGGCGCCCGAAGGCGCGCCCTTTCAAAGCAGGATTTTTCCACGCGCTCTCGCGCCATTCGGCTGCTCCATCACTAGGCGTGACCCGGCGCGCGGAAACGCCTTCAGCTAATATTGTCGGATGTCCCTCCCTACCATTGAACTCATCCAGCTCGCTGACACGGGCGACAAACGCGGAAGCAGCTTTCCCCTGGGAAGCGAGTGGCTCAGCTTTCTAGGCCGCGCGGCCGACTGCCACGCGATGACCATCGCGCCCGGCCAGATCCGCGGGAATCATTTCCACGAGAGAAAGCGCGAGATTCTGATCGTCATTTTCAAGGACCGATGGTCGCTTTGCTGGGACGCTGGCGCGGAGACGAAGCCACAGCAGCGTTCGTTTGGGGGATCAGGCGCAGTGCTGGTCAAGGTTGTGCCGTTTGCTTCGCACGCGATCGTGAATGATGGCAAAGCCGACCTCATTGTGATGGCGCTCTGCAGTGAGGGGTATGATCCTGCTGCGCCGGATGCGGTGGCACGGGTGGTGACTACGCCTTGAATCGAGTCATGGCAGCGAGAAGCGCTCAACGCGACGCCCAGTTCTGGCCATCGTACAGCCATGTCGCCGTGGGATACGTCCAATCTTTTTCTGCTTTGCCGCGGCGGTTCTCGCCTCCGAAGAACAGAGTCACTCGTTGCGCTGGGTCGTAACTCAACTCGAAAAATCCGTTTGGAATGGGTACAGGAGAATTCTGCGGAGTCAGCTTCACCCACTTATCGCGCGCAAGCGTCCATGTTTCCATCCGCGTGGTCAGCAGAAACATCCGCCGGCGTTCGCGGTCATACGCCATGCCTCCCCACATGGCGCGCGGAGGCTGCTCGCCGCGCAACTGATCCCAATCCACGCCATCCCAGAGCCAGGTCTGCGTTCCGCTGCCGCCGGCCATTCCCCATTCCTTACCGTCCCAGTCGAGCGGTTCCTTTGACGCCCGCTCTTCTCCCACCAGGACCATCTTGTGCAAGCTCTCGTCATATTGAAACTGGCATCCGTTGTCATCGCACCGTAGGGGCTGGTGCGTGGCCTTGATGTGCTGCCACTGCTTGCCGTCGAACTCCCAGACTTCCGCCTCTCTGGCGTAGGAGGCCACGTAGAGCACGAGCCGTTTTTTTCGCGTGTCGTAAGCCAGCTTGGGATCACCCTGCGCGGAAGTGCTCACGGGGATATTGGCGCGGCGAGTCCAGGCTTTGCCCTCGTTCTCCCATATCTGATATTCGCCATCTTGGTGCGGAGTCGGGCGGCCGCAAATGACCAGCATTTTTCTTTTGGCGTCGTAAGCCATGGTGTGATGGGCGAATGCGGGTGAGCCCGGAGTTTGCCAGCGCGACCAGGATTTTCCGTCCCATGCCCACGCCTCGTTTGTGGGCGACCAGTTCGGAGGGTTCCAGCCTCCATGCATCAGCACGGCGTGAAGCAAGGGAACGTAGGTAAGGGCGTAGTCAATGCGGCCGGAGGGTTGCTCGGCTCTCGCGGGAACGATGAAGGCGAACAGCGCGGCAAGCATCAGTGGGGCGATCGGCTTCGTAAGGTCCATTCCTGTTGGACGGAGGAAATCGAAATCCGATTGGGAGCGGTAGCGTTCTAACAGTGCACTGATTCCGATCGCCGCGCTCGGCGCATACGGCTTCATTGCGCGAGCACCGCGGAGATTCCCTTCAGCCGGCAGGATGCAGATTAAACGATGGAGCCTGCAAGTCAGTGAGTGTAATCTCCTGTGAGCAGCCGTTCCGAGTTGCCTGTCAAGATCAGGTGCCGGGCGGCATCTCTGCTCGTAGAATCTATGGATGAAAGGTCGAGAGGGGGAGTTTCGCATGCACGCTGCCGTTCTGCGCACGATTGGAACAGTGCCTCGATACGAAGAGTTCCCAGAGCCGGTTATTGGTAACAAAGACGCTGAAGTGATCGTGCATGTTCAGGCCGCATCGCTGAAGCCGGTTGACAAGCAACTGGCCAGCGGATCGCACTATGCAAGCCGCCGCGAGCTACCCTGCGTCTGCGGTTCGGATGGAGTCGGGCATCTAGACGACGGGCAACGGGTCTTCTTCGGTGGGCCTCGGCCACCCCACGGTGCGATGGCACAGCGTACGGTGGTGCCGCGCGCATTCACTTTTCCAGTTCCCGAAAATGTAGATGACGAAACTGCCGCCGCTTTGCCCAACCCTGGTATCTCAGCCTGGCTTTCTCTGGCCTACCGTGCAAAGTTGAGGCGCGGTGAAAACGTCCTCATCCTTGGGGCGACAGGGGTGACCGGCAAGCTGGCGGTAAAGATTGCCAGGCTTCTTGGGGCCGCTCGGATCGTTGCTGCCGGGCGGAATCGGCAGGCACTGCAGGCGCTCCACGATCTGGGCGCCGACGCGACCATTTCCCTCGCTCTACCTGCGGCTGAACTGAGCGATGCATTTGTGCGAGAAGCTGGCCAGTCCGGGTTCCAAGTCGTCCTCGATTACGTGTGGGGAGGCCCGGCCGAGGCTTTTCTGGCTGCGATAACACAAAGGGAATTCGCGGTCACCCAATCGGAGACCCGTTATGTCCAAGTTGGGGAGAGCGCTGCACCGACCATCACGCTTCCAGCTGCTGTGCTGCGAAGTTCGGCACTAACAATTCTGGGTACTGCGGGGATTCCCGCTCGCGACGTTCTGGTTGATGCCTTTCAGCAGGTGATGGCGCACGCCGCAAAAGGGGACCTCCATATAGACACCGAAAGGGTTTCGCTCGCGGATATTGAGAACGCCTGGCAGCGCGACCAGCAAGGGCGCCGGCTGGTGATCATACCCTGACAGCCAGCCTGATTCAGCCATTGTCATCTGGGGCCGGTTACTCAGAAACAATTTCTCAGTGGGTGAAAAAATCCCGATTGCACTCATTGAGCAGTCAAAACGTCTAATGGCCAGTTTGCGACAGTTAACGACCCACGGAGAAAACCGCATTATCAACCCAATGCTGCCGTTATCTACATTCCGCGGAAAATGATTACCCCAAAAATGTCAGACCACGCGTGCGCGATCATCCCTGGCCTCAAGCTCCTTCGCCATAGAGCAAGTAGCCCGAACAGGACGCCGAACAGCATGATTCTTACGACCGGGCCGACTCCTTCATACAGATGGCCAATACCGAAGACAACCGCCTGGATAAGAACCGCCCATGCAGCGCTCCCGGTGATCGCCTGAAATTGCTTCTGAAGATAACCGCGAAATGCGAGTTCCTCACAAAACCCTGCTGAGAGCGCAAGCGGTATCCACGCGAGGCTCTCAATAATTCCTTGGGGAAGAAGTCCCTGCGCAGCATTTGTCCCGCTGCCCAGAAGATGAGCATTCATCAAGCCCATCCATACCGCCCAGAGCCCAGCCCCCAGAGCAATGTCTTTCATCACCGCTTGCGGCGTAGCCCATCGGCCACCTACAAGATCGCGCAAGCGCACGCCGCGCTTGTGCACCCCCATGCGAACATAGAGCACCAGAAGCCATTCAAAAACGAGCACAGAAATGTAACGCGATACGGCGTTGCCGTTTGGCGCTGCTGCCTGCGGGTGCTGCTTTACGGCGTTCTGAAAGAAACCGCCAACGACGGAGATTCCTACAAAAATCGCAATAAATACAATCGTATGCCACGCCGGGGCGATAAATGGGCGGATCGAGGGACGAGAATCAAGATTCGCGTCTGCCGTTGTCGCTTCCTGAACTGCACTCTGGGAGATCAAGCGTCGTCACCATGCTGCGCCGTTGATACTACGGCGCACTCGGGAAGAAGAAATGGTCAATTTTGCTCAGTGAAGTCGGATAATTGAAACATCGCCGTTTCACTCATTGACGGCGGGTTTTGAGCGCTATGGCCGGTTACAGAAATTGGCGGTTGCCTCTACCGTCGCCCCCATCCCCGGAGTGACAATGAAAACGCCGACGTTTTCATCGGCATGGTGAAACGACAATCAAGGGACATTTCTATGGTGGACAAGACGGGGACATTTCTAAGGTGGTATGACAAGGCATTCTCAGAGGCATTGCGTCCGCACCGTCGTTGCGCTAGGCTAGTTTCGCTCTCGCGCTTCTCTCCTTCCTTTTGATCCCTGACCCGGCAATCGCCCGTCTGCTGCATTGTATGTGCAAAATGGCGGGGTTCTCCACAGGGCCATACTATATGTGGTGTTTTAATGCTTGACCCCGGCGAGATTTCGCCGTTACATTAGCTGCAATCTGTGTCTGGGTGTCCAGCCTAAGTCATCGTACGGAGGGAGACTGTTGGACGAGGAATCTAACTGGTAAACAGTCTTCTGGCGTCAGGTCGCTCGACTTTGCATTTTCAATTCGCAAGCGAGTTGAAATGTTTCGCTCGGGATGACGGAGCGGAGATTCGGTTGGCATCACCAAGGAGTCCACGTTGCTGAAACTGAAAAAGCTGCACGTTCTGGGATTCAAATCGTTCTGCGATCGCACTGAGCTGAAGTTCCATGGCGACGGAATCGCCGCCATCATCGGCCCCAACGGATGCGGCAAGTCCAACATTGCCGATGCCATCTCATGGGTTCTGGGCGAGCAATCCGCCAAGACTCTGCGCGGTTCGCGCATGGAGGATGTGATCTTTGCCGGGACGCGCGACCGCAAGCCGACCGGCATGGCGGAAGTCGCACTCACGCTGATTGATCCGGAAGTTTACGACGGACCGGATGCGAATAACGCTACCGAAGTCGAGATTCAAGATGATTGGCCGGCGGAGGATTGGGACGAAGCCGAAGACCGCCTGCAGGCGGCGGAAGAAGTCGAGCGGCTGACCGAAGAGGCGCAGCCGGGGAAGCGGAAAGAAGTGGAGGTCGCGGCCCAGCCGACCGATTCGGTCGCGGAGTTCGATCCCGAGGACGAACCCAAATTTGCCGTGTTCGTCAATCCTCATCCGCCTTTGGCGTCCGCGGCAGCTGCCGGCGCCGGGCCGCAGGTGGTGCTGAAGATTCGCCGGCGGAAATTTCAACAGCAGTTTCGCGCGGGAGAGATCGTGGTCACGCGCCGGCTGTTTCGCTCCGGAGAAAGCGAATATCTGCTCAATGGCAAGCTCTGCCGCCTGCGCGATATCCAGGAACTGTTCATGGGGACCGGGCTTGGGCCGGAGACGTATGCCCTGATCGAGCAGGGAAGAATCGGGCAGATTCTCAGCAGCCGTCCGACCGATCGGCGGGCGATTCTCGAAGAAGCCGCGGGAATCACGAAGTTCAAAACCAAGAAGCGGCTGGCCGAGGCTCGCCTGGAAGATGCGAAGCAGAATCTGGCGCGGGTGAATGACATTTTCGAGGAAGTCACGCGGCAGATGAACTCGCTGAAGCGGCAGGCGTCGAAGGCGGAACGCTATGCCAGGCTGCGCGAGGAAATGCGGGCGAAACTGCGCCTGGTGTTGGCCAGCAAGTTCGCGCAACTGGACGAGGAAGCGGCCGGGTTGGACGATCAGATTAAGGCGCTCGGAGAGGAAATCCGCCAGCAAAGCGAAACTGTGCAGCAGTTCGAGGCCGAGCAGGGCGAGCGCAGGCAACGCGGCTACGGTATTGAAAGCGAGCTGCGTGAGAATAGCGAGCGGCTCAGCCAAGTCAAGCTGGAAGCCGACCGCGCCCAGGCGCAACAGCGGCATAACCAGGAACGCTGCGCGGAACTCCAGGCGCGCGCGGCGGCATCCGATGCGGAGTTGGCGCTGGCACAGGACCGGCTGGCCACGCTGGAAAAAGAACGCGACGCGAATGCGGAAGTGCTGGCTTCGGCCGCATCTGATCTCGCAGCGGCGCAGCAGGAGCTAAACGAATGCCGAGCGCTGGCGGTTGCGGCGGCAAACGATCTCGCACAGATGGAACAGCGGCAGGAAGCGTCCCGCATTGCCATGATGGAAATTGTTGCCTCCGCGTCTAACCTGCGCAACCAGCTTACCCAGGCGGAAGAGCGTCTGGCGGCGGTGGATCGCGAAGCACAACGCTCGCACAGCGAGATGGCGACGGCCGCTTCACAAGCGGAGGCTTTTGGCGGTCAGCGCGGCCAACTCGCGCTTAAGTTCGAAACCGTTTCCCAGCGCGTCTCGGCTCTGGAATCTGAGATCGCGAACGCCCGGCAGTTGCTCGACGCCAAGCGCCAGGAGGAAACGGAACGCAAAAACCACGTGGACAGCCTCCGCTCGGAATACGCTTCCGCCATCGGCAAGAAAAGTTCGCTCGAAGCAGTGATTGCCGAGCACGGTTACACGACTGAATCCGTCCGCCGGCTGTTTCAATCGGGCGCGATGACGGGTGGGCTGGCGCCGGTCGGCGTGCTGGCCGATTTCCTGGAAGTCGAGCCGCGCTACGAGTCGGTGGTGGACGATTTTCTGCGGGATGAGCTCAACTACATCGTGGTGAAGTCGTGGGACGCCGCCGATGAAGGCCTGCGCCTTCTGCGAACCGATGTGGATGGCCGCGCAACCTTTCTGGTGCATCCCGAGGATTCGCAGGCCAAATTCTCGTTCGCCGTGGATGACCGGGAAAGCGACCAGCCGCCAGGACATTCCATTGTCCCGTTGAAAAGCGCGATTCGCGTGCTGAATGGGTTCGGCCGCTCGCTCGAAGTCATCCTGCCAAAGCTGCGCGATGGCTACATCGTAAGCGAACCTGGCTTCGCGCGCGCCCTGGCGCTGGAAAATCCCCATGCGTTCTTTCTTTCGCACTCCGGCGAGTGCTTCCATAACGTGACCGTTACCGGCGGCAGGGAGCGCGCCGAAGGGCCCCTCTCCATGAAGCGCGAGCTGCGCGATGTGCTGCGCCTGCTGGCGGATCTGGAATCGTCATTGCGTCAGGAAGAGATGCGGGTGCTGGCCTTGGCCCGCGAGATGAAAGAGCTCACGGCGCGGCTGGATCGCTTGGAGGAAGACCGCCGCGACGCCGAGAAACAGAGTCTTGCCTCCAGCCATCTTCTGCAGCAGCTCGATGCCGAGATGGCCCGGGCTGCCGAACGTCGCAACACCTGCCAGCAGGAACTGCGGCAGTTGGCCGGGGATCGCGCTGAGCAGGAAGCGTTGATCGCCTCGCGAACGACGGAGTTGGCCGGATTGCAGCAACGGCGCGAGGAAATGGAAAAGCTGGCCGCGAGCGCTGTGGGAGAGCTCGCTTCGCTTCGCCAGAAACGCGACTTGGCAGAGCAGACGGCGTCGCAGCGGCTGGCAGCCGTGGCCACCATGGAAGAGCGACACCGTTCGGCCAACGCGCTGCTGGCGAAGATGGAGTCGCTGGTTGCCGACATGAATCAGCGTATCGTGTCGCTTCGCGAGCAGATCGAGTCTTCCGCGGCAGAGCAGGAACAGCGACGAAGCGAAAACCGGCAAATTGAGATGCAGTTGGGTGACCTGGAGGCTGAGCGCAACGCGACCGAAGCCCGCGACGGATTGCTGCAGTTCGAGTCGGATCAGGTGCGCAGCCGCCTGGCGGAGATCGAGCAGTCCCTGCATCAGGCGCGTCAAACCCTGGATCGCGCCCGCGATCATCGGTCCGAACTCTCCGCCGCAGCGGCGAAGATGCAGTCCGATGCGCAATACATGGCGGAAACTTGCCTGAATGAACTGGGCGTTGGGCGTGATGAACTACTCTCCGACGGCACGGCGACTGTCAGCGGAGGGCAGTTAACGGCTGAAGATCAGGCTTACCGCGAGATGCGGAGCCGGCTCGACGCCATGGGCCCGGTCAACATGATGGCGCTCGAAGAATATAAAGAGACCGCGGAGCGGCACGCCTTTCTCGATCAGCAAAGGAAAGATCTGCTCGATTCGATTGAGAACACGCAGGCGACGATCCGGGAAATCGATGCTTTCTCGCGACAGAAGTTTGAAGAAGCATTTAGCCGAATCAACGAAAACTTCCAGGCGACGTTCCGCAAGCTGTTTGGCGGAGGGCACGCTTTCATGCGCCTTACCGACGAAGAAAACAGCGCCGAGAGCGGCATTGACGTTGTCGCTTCTCCTCCCGGCAAGAAGCTCCAGAATGTGCTGCTGCTCTCCGGCGGAGAGAAAGCTCTAACGGCACTGGCGCTGCTCGTCGGAATCTTCCAATACCAGCCGAGCCCGTTCTGTATTCTGGACGAAGTGGACGCGCCGCTCGACGAAGCCAACATCGGCCGCTTCACTGACTTGGTCAAAGAGATGAGTCTCAAGACGCAGTTCGTGCTGATCACGCACAGCAAGAAGACCATGAGCATTGCCCCGGTGCTTTATGGTGTGACGATGCAAGAGCCGGGTGTATCGAAGCTGGTTTCGGTGCGCTTCGCGGCGACGGCGTAGATCGCTTGTATACGTGCGACTACAGGTGATGTAGCATGTATGCGGGGAGTGAATTATGGGAGAATCCGCCGTCCTTACGCTGCGCCTTGACGCCAAGTTGAAGCGCCGGCTTGACCGGTTGTCGAAGGCCATGAGCCGCAGCCGCTCGTTTGTAGCCGCCGAGGCAATTCGCGAATACGTTGCGCTAAACGATTGGCAAATTGAGGAGATCAAGAAGGGCATTGCTGAAGCAGATCGTGGGCAGTTCGCGAGCCAGCAGGAAGTGGAGCGAGTGGTGAAGAAGTGGACCCGTGGCGCGAATTAGATGGCTGCAGGCGGCCTTGGAGAACCTGGACACTCAAACTGAATATACTGCGCATGACAATCCTAAAGCAGCATTGCGCTTCGTGGTTTCGATCATTGAAGCTGTCCAGAGACTCCAGCAACATCCGGGAATGGGGCGCCCGGGAAGAGTGTCTGGCGTGCGGGAATTAGTCGTGCCGGGTACGCCTTACATCGTTGTTCCTTACCGCGTTCGCGCCGGGAACATTGAAATCCTGCGCGTTTTTCACGCCGCTCGAACGTGGCCGAAGACTTTCTAACGCGAGCGTCCCAGTTATCCTCTCCCATCCTCAGCTTTTCCACAAACCCCGGATACGGCCAGCATTCCACTCACCAGCGCGAACGGGGAAGACTTTTCCTTTCAATTGAATGCCGGTCACACCTCGGAACCCGCGTTGAGCCGTTGACAAAATTTTCCCAGCAGTTAGAATACGCAACGTTTTCTGCCTGTAAAATTGCAACATGAGCCCACACGTTCTCGACTCGGTTTTGCTGCGCACTGACATCCCGGATCTGGAATTATTCGCCAGCGGCAAGGTGCGCGATGTCTACCGCCTGGACGACAAGCATCTTTTGTTCGTCGCTACCGACCGCATCTCGGCGTTCGATTACATCCTGGCCACGGGCATTCCGCACAAAGGCCGCGTGCTGACGCAGATTTCGCTCTTCTGGTTCGATTTCCTGCGCCACCTGGTGCCCAATCACCTGATCACCGCCGACGTAGGAAGCTATCCCGGTCCCGCGCGCAAGTATGCCGACCAACTGGCGGGACGTTCGATGCTGGTGCGTCGCGCGGAGATGGTCCCGGTGGAATGTGTCGTCCGCGGCTACATTTCGGGATCGGCCTGGAAAGAGTACAAAGCCAGCGGAAAGGTATGCGGGATCGAATTGCCGGCGGGCTTGAAGGAATCGGACAAGTTGCCGCAGCCGATTTTCACCCCAGCGACCAAGGCCACGACCGGCCACGATGAAAACATTTCGTTTGAACAGATGTGCACCATCGTGGGTGAGGAACGCAGCAAGCAACTGCGCGACATAACGCTCAAGATCTACAGCAAGGCCGCCGATTATGCCTCGGAAAAGGGAATTATCATCGCGGACACGAAATTCGAGTTCGGAATCACGCAACAGGGCATCACGCTGGCTGATGAAGTGTTGACGCCCGATTCATCCCGTTTCTGGCCCGCCGACAAGTATCAGCCGGGCCGGGCGCAGGAATCGTATGACAAGCAGTATGTTCGGGACTATCTGGAGCAAATTCGCTGGAACAAACAGCCGCCCGCCCCGGCCCTCCCCCAGGACGTGGCTCGAAGAACCAGCGAGAAATATCTGGAGGCGTATCACCAGCTCACAGGGCGCGAGCTGGATGCGTAAACAGCAGGCAGGCTGCCGGAGCAAGCCGTGACGTTCGCCGACTGGATCATGGTCGCCGTGATCTTAGTGTCCATTGCCCATGCCATCAGCGCCGGTTTCTTTCAGGAGGCGTTTTGGATCGCCGGTTTGGTCTGCGGATATTTGCTGGCGGCGTGGAATTACCAGCGCCTTGCACTGCCGTTTATGGCGCATCTGAAGCCGGAATGGGTAGGTGAGATCGCCGCCTTTCTGGCGATTTTCCTCGCGGTAATGGTCCTGGCCGGCATTGCAGGCCGGATCGCCCGTTGGGTGATGAAGGAAGCCGGTTTGCGCTTCGTGGACCGTCTTCTCGGCGGGGCTTTGGGGATCGTGCGGGGCTGCTTAATCGTCGCCATTGTGCTCGTGGGCATGACGACCTTCACCCCGACCTCCAAGTGGCTCGAGGGTTCGAAGCTCGCGCCTTATTTTCTTGTCGTGGGGCGCGCCGCGATCTGGGTGGCGCCGTCGGAGTTGCGTTCGCGTTTTTATCAGGGACTTGACCTGCTTCATCGTGAGCAACAGCATTAAGTTCTGTTGTGTTCCGGCAAAGATTGGTCTTGGCATAGAGGGAAAAGCGCCACCAGGGTGTTCCCAGGCAGCTTTTCAAGAAAGAGAGATGCCGTGAGAGATCAGCTTGAAGCACTCGTAATGCAGATGTACAAAAGCAATATTCTGTACTCCGAGGCGGTGCGGGAATTCAAGAAGCGTTTCATCCTGACCGTGCTGCAGGAGAATAAAGGCAATCAGTGCCGTGCGGCGCGTCAACTCGGCATGCATCGCAACACCCTCAGCCGCACCATTTCGGAGCTGAAAATTGACGTGCGTCAACTGCGGGCTGGCACCAGGCGACCGCCGCGCAGCGCTCGCCCGGCCACCTACGACCGGAAGGCGGTTCGCTGAGCGCCTGATTCATCGGTCAAGAAAAAGGGCAGCGCCCAGCGCGCTGCCCGATCAGAGCCCAAATCCTGAAATCTACTGATTCGCACGGTGACGCACGGGCGGTCTGTGCGTGGTTGTGGGCGCCGCCTTGGTCAGCAGCGCGCCTTTCTCCATCGTCATCATGAAGGGGTTCGCCGTGTACGAGGCGGGCGTTCCCTCGAAGTCAAGCGTTGCACCCTCTTTTGGCATCAGCTTGGCTGGAATCGTCCCGGTCATGGTGAGTGTGATGTCGGCCTGCTTCTTCTCGATGTCGTCTTGGCTGCCTGCGATGGCCAACTCGGTCGGAGAAGCTTTGATCACTTGTCCTTCCATCTGCAACGCGACGCCCTTGATCGCGGACCAGACTTTGTCCGCATCTTCTGGTTTACCCGCCGATAGCACCAACTCCCACTCGGCAAAGCTCATTTCTTTGGGAGACTTGGTCTTCACCAGGTCGGCGGCCTGCTCCGCCGGAGTCGGAGGCACATACTGCGTAATCGTGAATCCCTGCGGCGGGAGCGGATTCGCCTTCGCCGTAGCTAGAACGTCGGTCCATCCTTGATCGGAACCGTGATATTTGGTGTATTGGCTCTTGCCGTAACCGGCAATCTGAGTCTGTCCGGCCCCGGTAGCCAGATTGGCGGCGCGAGCGATGAAGAAGATTCCGTTCACCTGATCCGGCGGCGTCGCCGTCAGATAGGCCAGCCCCAGGGGGTACACGTTCTGGATGTCGTTGGGATCAACTTCCACCGCCGCCCTTAGATCCTGCTCCGCAGTCGGGTAGTCTTTGTTCTGCAGCGCCGCCATGCCCGCCGTGCCGTCAAATATTCCCATCATCTGCTTCTTGAGCTTATCGAAGTCGGCGTCGGACATCCCGTCTGGTTTCGGAGCGGTCTTCAAAGCATCCAGGCCGCGGTTGGCATACTGCGCTCCCTCGGTCAGGCCCTGCGGCGTTCCCTTGGCGCGATCCATGTAGGAGAAAAGAGCCAGGGCACGCAGGTTGTTCGGATTGACCTGCAACAATCGCTGCAGGGTGTCCTGCACCTTGGCCTGGTTGCCGGTCTGCTGGTAAGCGCCCATCAGCGCCTCCAGCGCGTCTTCCTTCATCACGCTGTTCGGATACTGGTTCAGGAACGCTTCCATGCCGCTGATCTTGGCATTGGCATCGGTCTGCTGCAGCGCGCTCACGTAGGCGTTATATTCTGCGGGATCCTTGATCTCTTTTTTCTGCTGTGCGGGTTGTGACGCTGCGGGCTGTGCCGGTTGTTGTGGCGCTGCCGGTTGCGCCTGCGGTTGCGTTGTAGTCTGCTGGCCCGAGGCAATTCCGGCAAACATGAGCACAATCGCTGCTAGACAGGTCTTCATTTCCAATGGCTCCTTAGAATGATCGGGAAGTCGGAGACGATATCTCCACCCGAGGACACCCAAGCCTGCAATACTCGGGTCTTCAAAACATGAGCTGCGTGCACTCACGCGACGGGTCCGGAAACACCCAGCGCTGCTTCTCACCTGCAACGAGGCTACAATTATCTCCGGTGTGCCGGATTATAAGTATGTGCCCGGGCGAAGGCAAGCGAGCTTCGCGGCTCTCTGACGATTCTCCTATAGGATGCAATCCCGGGCAAGTCGGGTAGTTTCACCAGGATCATTGTGACCGGAGGTTCGTGACGTTATGAGTGAAGGGAAGGGGAGCCTGACAGGGCAGGTGGCGGTCATTACCGGAGCGGGGCGAGGCATTGGCGCGGCCATCGCCAGCAAACTCGCAGGTTTAGGGGCCAAGGCGGTCTTGTGCGGGCGAACCCGTGCTCCGCTGGAATCTACGGCAGCCGCCATCGCAAAGCTGGGAGGCCACGCTGAGGTGGCAGAGTGCGATGTGAAGGACCCGAGCTCCGTAGAGCGAGTTGCGGCTCGCGTGCGGCAGGCTTTCGGCCGCGCCGACATTCTGGTGAATAACGCCGGCATCGGAGGCTTTGGCGGGCCACTACATGAAATGCCGCCGGAATCCTGGGATGAGGTGCTGCAGACGAACTTGCGTGGAGTTTACTACTGCATTCGCAGCTTCGCTCCCATGATGATTCGCGCGCGCAGCGGGCACATCGTCAACATTTCTTCCCTCGCGGGGAAAAACGCCCTGCCCAACGGCGCGGCCTATGCTGCTTCCAAGTGGGGGTTGAACGGGCTGACGTATTCCGTCGCCGAGGAGTTGCGCGCACACAATATCAGAGTTGCCGTGGTTTGCCCTGGATCGGTGGATACGGAGCTGAGTCCGCATGCGGGTAAGGACAAGGCCAAGATGCTGCGGCCGGACGATGTGGCCCACATTGTCGCCATGCTGGTGACGCAGGCTCCGCAAAGCTTCGCCAGCGAAGTGCTGATCAGGCCGACGCTGAAGCCGTAGCTGCTCACTTCTTGAATAGATTCTCGAAAGCTTGCCGGGCGCTCTGTGGCGTGGCGGCGCTCGGCGTGGATGTTTCTTTTTCCACGCGAACGCGCATCGAGTAGAACGTGCAGTTGTTGCGCGTGTCCTTGCGAGCAACGCGTTCCGGAATCGGCTGGGTGCACTCAAAGCGGCTGGATGTGTCGAAGTAGGTGCATTGCCGGCAGGAGTGAAGTTCGAAGCCGCACTTCGGACATTGCGCGGCCGGCTCGGTGGAAGACGGTAACAGCGTTCCGCACTGCGCGCATCGTGAAACCGTATGGGTGCCCGGCATCTGCACCGGACGCGGCCCAAATGTATCCTTCTTGATCGGCCGCTCCGCCGAGGATTTACCCCGGGTCTTGTCCTCTCCTCGATCCTGGTAGCCGTGCTGACGATACTTGGGGGACACGCAATCTCCTGATGGGCAGACATTGTCTCTCGAACGGGCCAGACTGGACAAGTCCGAATCGCAGGCGCGGCCGAGCGCCAGCCGTGACAGTATCTCCCGCCCGCTTCGTGCGAGTACCTAGCGGTGACGCAGACCGTTAATGAGGGTGCGAACGGAATTCCACCGACCGGAATCCGTTATTACGCGCTAATTGCGCCGATTGGCACCCAAACCACACCGACAGTTCTCTACCAGTCAGACTTCATGGACTCTGGCGGGAACCTTTACTACTGGATGTCGAGCAACGCCATCGACATGGACCAAAACGTTGGCTACGTCTTCAACATCGGAAATGACACTTCGCCCAACTATCCGAGCGTTTAGGCCGATACCATCGATGAATTTGGTATTACAGGCACGCTTACGTCGGTGGCAACCGGGTCTGCCTCTATCACCGATTCAGCCAATCAGTCATGGGCGAGTTCGTCAGTATGAGCATGGACCCATCGGACGATCTAACGTTCTGGGGCATGGGAGAATACCTGACGACCACCGGAGTCCACCTGCCACTCTAACAACGGCACAAGCAATCGTTGTAAGTGGCTGACCACCATCTTCAACTGCCAAAAGGGTAGCATCGGTGGCTACTGCCCGTGAAGGTCGCCTAACGAAGGAGAGACGCCAACCCGTCTCTCCTTTATGTTTGTATCGTCGGGCCGGAATGGCGTCGCCGATACTGTTACGGTGTTAGCTCAAACACGACCCCACAACCCTGTCCTCCGCCTCCGGTGCATTGTAGATTGCCGCCCTCCGCAGTCATGCCATAGAGATTGCCCTCCTTATCAGAAATCAGTTGGCTCGGGAATTGCCCATTTGTGTGGTCGCTGAAGGTGTAGAGCACGTGCATACCCCACGTGCCGTCCGACTTACGCACAAGCTCGAAGAGGGTGCCATCGTGATAGTGTAGGTCGCCGCTCGTGCTGCCGTAAAAAGTGCCCGCACTGTCGAAGACTAGCGGGCCCAGAGGATCCATCCCATCATCTCCGCCAGTGAACCGATAAATGATGCTCTCACTCCATCTGCCCTTGCCCCCCGAAGGCTTGAGTTCGAATATCGTACCGAAGCCCTCGCCGCCTCCGTCGGTGGTGCCGTAGAGATTCCTGCCCCCAAAAACGAGGCCCCCGATTGGATAGGCTCCGTTCGGGGCCCCGGGAAAACTGTATAGGGTTATATCTTTCCATTTACCCGCCGACATGGATGCAACCTCGAAGGCAACGCCGACGCCGTAAGCGCCATAGTAGCTTGCTATGCCGTAGAGGTTTCCGCCTGCATCGAAAAGTAGGCTATCGGGAGAGGCCCCATCCGCCCCCGTGAAACTGTGCAGAATCTGCTCCTTCCACCTACCCCGCGCCGTGGGCGATAGCTCGTACACCGTGCCATCGTCGTATGATCCTCCTCCGTGCTCTGTCGAGCTATAAACGTCGCCGGAGGCATCAAAAACAACGCTCGCGAAGGGATACGACCCGTCGCTACCGCCCGCAAAGCGGTGGAGCACCGTTTCCTTCCATTTGCCTCCTATAGTCCGCGTCAGCATGAAGACAACACCGCAGCCGTCCCCCGAGCAGGCCCCCGAAATCCCACCTCCCCTAGTTGTCCCATATATGTTGTACGATTTGTCAAAGGCAAGGCTAGCCTGTGGCCCTGCCCCGTCGCTGCCACTAAAGTAGTGGAGTACGCTCTTTGTCCAGCTCCCACCCGAGTGTGGTGTTAACTTGAACACGGTGCCACAGCCCGTCGGAGAGCAGCCCCTTCCCCCTTCCGCTGTAGTTCCGTACAGATGCCCAGCCTTGTCAAAGACAAGCCCGCCAATGGGTAGGTGGCCATCTTTGCCGCCCTTGAACGTGTAGAGAACCTTGTACTTCGGTTTGGCCGACGCACCGGGCATCAACACCAGAGATATTGCCAAAAATGCTAAGAGCGTCATTGGCTTCGAGCAGGATTTCCATCGCATGATCGCTGCCTCACAATCGGGAGTCGAGCCGGGGAAAAGGGAAGGGAGAGAAAGCCAAATCCCTCACAGCAGTGTGCAAGTATACAACGAGACTGGGCCGTTTCTTACTCTTTTTCGCCCGATTGCCGCGTACGCCAGACGCGGCCTTCCATCAGACCCCGGCCTCAATGACAACCCGGCCCCCAAACAGCGAGCGACAGGAGGGAAGCGAGAACACATACTGAGCCCCTGGCTGCCTACATCACGAAACCCCAGTAGCGTACGCCCGTACGCCGCGCGGCACACGGCGCTCTCGAATCCCGCATCCCTAAGTAAACCCCGTCCTCAGCAACAGTTACTGCCACATCTTGTTGAATCGAAAATACAGAAAGTTTTCTGCATGCCGCGTGCTGGTGCGACAATCATGCCTTGCCTTACCACGCCAGCAGAACGCGCAAATCCCGCAAGTTATTTCCGGTGGGGCCGGTCACGATGAGATCGCCGAGTGAATCGAAGAACGGATTCGCGTTGAAGCTGGCCAGGTGCGATTCTGCGTTCAAGCCACGTTCCGTCGCGCGCTGCAGAGTTGTGCCATCCGCGATCGCGCCCGCAGCGGAGCTGTTTCCGTCAATGCCGTCGGTGCCCGCGCTCAAAACAGTAACGTTCTCACCTGAAATTTTCTGCGCGCAAGCCAGAGCGAAGTGCTGATTGCGTCCGCCAACGCCGCCGTTCCTGACCTTCACTGTGACTTCGCCGCCCGAGAGCAGGCACACACGATCGGATTTCTTACGCAACCCACTCAGACGGCTCAAAAGATAGTCCGCCGCTTTCTCATAGTCCCAATCGTCGCAACTGTTGTCCACTTCAACGGCGAAGCCCTGGCGCGTGGCCTCGGCTTTGGCGGCATCCAGAAGAGTCGCATTGGACAGTACCGTCCACCATCGGCTGCGATGGAATGCTGGGTCATCGGATTTTGGCGTTTCCTCCAGCGCCCTGCGCTCAAAGAGTTCACGCACCGGCGGCGGCAACTGCTCCAGAAGCCCGTACCTTGCGGCAATGGCATAGCAGTCTTCGGTGGAAGTCGAATCGGGCATGGTTGGGCCGGAGGCCAAAGCATCCGGCGTGTTATCAGGAACGTCAGAAACGAGAATCGAGACCTGCTGCGCCGGAGCCGCCGCGACCGCGAGTCTTCCTCCCTTGATCGCCGACAGGTGCTTGCGGATGGCATTAATTTCCGCGATGGGCGCGCCGGAATGTACCAGAACTCTGTAAGTTGTGATCAGATCGTCCAGCGACGTCTCGTCGTCCAGCAACTTCTCCGCGATCGAAGACCCTCCGCCGCTGAGCAAGAAGATCACCAGCGACGATGCCGTCTGCGCGCTCAACGATTTCAACATCGCCTCCGCTGCGCGCACCGATTCCGACGTTGGTGTCGGATGCCCGCCATGAAAATATCGGAAGCCGCGGAGTTGCGACGCTGGTTCGACCGCGCTGGCGACGATTCCTTCAAACCGCTCCCCAGCCTGCATTGCCATGGCATTCACCATGGTGTGCCCAGCTTTGCCGATCGAGGCCACGAATACGCGGCTGTAGGATTCGAGGTCGTAAAGATCCTCGCAGATGCGCAGCACGCCGCGTTCGCACACCACCTGCCGTTGAAATGCCCGCTCGATGCTCGATTCCGCAAGCGCATGCTCGAAGAGATGCCGTGCGGCCACGCGCATTTCGATTGGCCTTTGGCTCTTGGCCTTTGGCCCTTGGCTTGGTGTTTGCCGCTTCAAACCATCGTGATTGTAAACCAAGCATTGTCACTTCGAGCGGAGCGGAATGGCTTGTTTACAAGCCACTCCGCGATGTCGAGAAACCTGCTTTCGCTGGCCGGGATATCGCTTGATGAATCAAGCGATCATCTCCGCTCTCACCCAGCTCTCGACCGTCTCACGCAACTCGCGCAGACGCCCAGCGAAAAAGTGATCGGCAGCTTCGATCAGCACAAGTTTCTTTGGTTCGGGCAACGAGTGCACAAGGCCTTCGAGTTTTGCCCGCGGCCCGAACTGATCGCGCGCCCCGCTTATAAATAACTTTGGCTTAGCGCAACTCCCCAGAAAAGCGAAATCATAAGCTCGATCATCAACCGGCGCCACCGGCAACCCGATGCCAATTACCGCGTCCACACGCGAATCCGGACACGCTGCCCGCAGTCCGGCCACCGCCCCAAAAGAGAAGCCCGCAACGATCATTGGTAAATGGAACTCCTGCTCGAGCCAGTCCAACACTGCGCAAACGTCCTCCGCTTCGCCGACGCCGCCGTCGTGTTCACCTTCGCTCAGCCCCGCTCCGCGAAAATTAAAGCGCAGCACCGGGAATCCGAAACTGTTCAGCGCCTTCATGGTGTGAAAAACCACTTTGTTGTGCAGGTTTCCCTCGTACAACGGATGCGGGTGGCAAACCAGAGCGGCGTGAGTGGCGTGTTCGGATCCCGCATTCAGCAACGCTTCGAGGCGTCCGGCGCGACCGTCGAGAAAGAGCGAGCGAATGGAGGAACTGGGTTCGAGCATTGCGCCTTGAGTTGGTGGCTCGACTTTATTTCTTCGGCGTCATCCCGAACCGCGGCGTAGTTCAGCCGCGGGAGGGATCTCCCAGGCATCATTCTCGGTGAGATCCCTCGCTCCGCCTGAAAAACGGCTGCGCTCTGGATGACGCCAGCAACGAATTCAAGTTCGGCCACTCCCCGCCTAGATTACATGTTTCGCGCCGTGCGTGTGACGTGGGTTATGCTCTCCTGATGGACCTTGTTGCCTTCACCCGCCAGCTCGTGGACATTGAATCCGTCACCGGCAACGAAGGAGCCGTCGGCGAATTCCTGCATCGCGAGCTTTGCCGGCTGGGCTATGTATCGCAAAAGGTCCAAGTCGAGGGGGCGCGCTGCAACGTATTCGCGACCTCGCCGCAACAGCCGTCACCCGCCGTTGTGTTTTCCACCCACATGGATACGGTTCCCCCCTTCATCCCATCCTCAGAAGACGCGAGTCGCATCTACGGCCGTGGTTCCTGCGATGCCAAAGGCATCATCGCCGCCCAGGTCGCCGCCGCAGAGCATCTGCGGGAAGAAGGCATCTATGTCGGGCTGCTTTTCCTTGCCGGCGAAGAGAAGGACAGTCTTGGCGCGAAAATTGCCAACCAGCAGCCTCCGGGTTGCCGATTCCTGGTCAATGGCGAGCCCACGGAAAACCGCGTCGCGGTGGCTTCCAAGGGTACGCTGCGGGTGGAACTCACCGCGCAAGGGCGCATGGCGCACTCGGCGTATCCGGAGCTGGGCGAATCGGCGATTGACAAGTTGCTGGAAGCGTTGCACCGGCTGCGGGCGATCAAACTGCCGGTCGAGCCAGGCATCGGTCCCTGCACTCTCAACATTGGAGTGATCGAAGGCGGACGCGCGCCGAACGTCATCCCGGATCATGCGCGGGCGCAGCTGCTCTTACGGCTGGTCGGCTCGTCGGAGCAATTGCGCCGCGAGATTATCGAGCGCGCTGGCGATCTGGTAAAAGTCGAGTTCACGCTCGAGATTCCATTCACCCGCCTGCGGACGCTCGATGGCCTTCCCACCATGGTGGCTGCGTTCACCACCGACATTCCCTGGCTCGGCAATTGGGGCGAGCCGCTGCTGGTTGGGCCGGGATCGATTCACGTCGCCCATACGGAAGGTGAGTACGTAGAGAAGCAGCAACTGTTTGATTCTATTGATATTTACTGTTCGATTGCCAGGAAGCTGGAGCGCGATTGACGGCCCGTGTAGTGAGCACGTATGATAGTGCAGCACGTGTAGAAGTGCCAATATGAAATCGAATATTACACTTAAATTGGAATCCGCCTTAATCCGCGATGCCCGCATCCTGGCCGCCGAAGAAGGTACTTCGATTAGTGCCCTGCTGGCTGCTCGGCTCGAGCAGATTGTGCGCGAGCGGAAGACATACGATCGTGCGCGCCGGCGTGCCCTGGCCCGCTTGCGCGAGGGCTTGGATCTGCATTGGACGCCTCCCCGCTCGCGCGACGAACTTCACGAACGATGACAGAAAAGGCCTTCGTCGATACCAATATTTTGGTGTATGCCCATGACCGCACTGCGGGCTTGAAGCATGAACGTGCCCGCCAACTTCTGGAACGTCTGTGGGATTCCGGGCAGGGCGTGTTGAGCACGCAAGTGCTGCAAGAACTCTGCATTAACCTCCGCCGCAAAGTTACACCACCGCTAGCGATGGAAGAAATCCGGCGTCTGATTCAGGACTACCTGAGCTGGAAAATCGTCGTCAACACTCCGGAATCGGTGCTACATGCGCTAGAGATCGAGGTGCGATACAGGACCTCCTTCTGGGATGCTTTGGTTCTGCAAGCGGCCGAAAGCGCAGGCGCAGGAGTTCTGTATTCTGAGGATTTGGCAGTGGGGCAGAAGTACGGCGCGGTTGAAGTCATAAATCCGCTCATCGCATAAATCGGAAAACCACGACACCGCCGCGTCTGACAGGACGGTGATGGCGAAGAGAAATATCTTTGGCGAGCTGATGGAGGGTGCGGCGGCCGCGGGACGCACCACGAAGGTAGCTAGGTGACGTGCTGACCTGCTTGACCGCCGAAGAATATCGCGTTCATCTCATCTTCGCTTTCTTTCATCGTCTCATCGAACCGGCGTGAGCAGCGCATGTTCTTGGCTTCTGGCAGCGCGCTGATAAAATCCTGGAGTTCCTCCTCCATCATTGGGTCTGACTGGCAACGGCGGTGGAGCTTAGCCGCTACATCCAGGTCGAATACCTCC
>Ga0335078_10000210_pt1 | contig 95330 bp, 87 predicted proteins | sample Lox_Sample_32_FD_206711 | JGI IMG/M metagenome (GOLD analysis project Ga0335078, IMG submission 206711) | Soil microbial communities from Loxahatchee National Wildlife Refuge, Florida, United States - Lox_Sample_3.2 | ecosystem: Environmental > Terrestrial > Soil > Wetlands | place: USA... | reverse complement strand
CTGTCGACGGTGGATGTCAAACCCTCCTACGATGGCCATTACAGGGACCTCCTCACGCTCCTGAAATGAGCTGACGCACCTAGCGTGCGCTGAGCTGAGGAGGTCCCGCATTCATGTCATCTCTCTGAAGCCACCGTCAAGGGCTACGTGTCGCGGATGCTCGACAAGCTCGGCTGCGCGAACCGCACCCAGGCCGGGCTGCTCGCCCACGAGGCCGGCCTCACCGGCCGCTAGGCCGGGCGCCACTCACTGGCCAGCAGGCCGTAGACGACCTCGTCCTGCCGTCCGCCAGGGAACACGGCAGCGGAACGCAGCACGCCCTCCTGGCTGAATCCCAGGCGCTCGGCCACGCCGCGGCTGCGCTGGTTGCCCGGGGTGGTGCGCAGCTCGACGCGGTGCAGGCCGAGCGGCCCGAACGCGTGATCGAGCACCGCGGTGACCGCCCGGGTGACCAGCCCGCGTCCCTCGAAGCCGGCGTCAATCCAGTAGCCCACCTCAGCCGACCGGGCCGAGTCGTCGATGAACAGGCTGACCGCGCCCACCAGGCGCCAGCCATCGCCGGCCCGCACCGCGATGGCCAGCGGCAGCTGGGATCCGTCCAGCCACGCCTGGCTCTGCTGCTCCAGGGCGGCCCGGGTCCCGGCCAGCGTCGGCGGCCCGTCCAGTCCCGGGAACCACCGGGCCAGCCGCTCGTAGTTGACCTCCCACAGCGCCTGATAGGCCTCGGCCATCGCGGCCATCCGCGGTAGCAGGGCGGCGCCGTCCCCCAGCGGGCAGGTGAACAACGCGGCCGTGACGGTAGACACATCTGCACCCTAGAGTGTGCGCGTGCTGGTACGGGAACGGGCCGAGCCGGACCTGCCCGGCTGCGCCGAACTGGCCCGGCAGGTGCACGAGCGGGACGGGTACCCGCACTACCTGCCGGGTGACGTCCGGGGATTCCTGGCCGGGCCGGCCGCGTACGGGGCCTGGGTGGCCGAGCGGGACAGCCGGATCGCCGGGCATGTGGCGCTGCACCGCAGCAGCTCGCCGCCGGTCATGGAGCTGGCCAGCGCGGCGGCCGGCCAGCCCGCCAGCCGCCTCGGCGTGGTCGCCCGGCTGCTGGTAGCGCCCGCCGCGCGGCGCCAGGGCGTCGGGCGGGCCCTGCTGGAGCACGCCACGAGGCAGGCCGCCCGCCGCGGGCTGTGCCCGGTGCTCGACGTGGCCGCCGACCTGAGCAGCGCGATCCAGCTGTACGAGAGCTGCGGCTGGGTGCTGGCCGGGGCGGTCACCGTCACGTTCCGGGACGGGAACTCCCTCGACGAGCTCGTCTACCTGGGCCCGGTACCGCCCGCGCGCTGACCCGGGCCCGGCCCGGCTGCCGTATCCTGGAACCCGCCTGGGCCGCCATGGGAGACCAAGTAGCCGGGAAGTCACGCTGCTCAGAGAGCCGCCGGCCGCTGCGAAGGCGGACAGCGTGCCCCCGGTGAAGACACCTTCCTAGCCCGGGCCGCTGGCCGCGTAACGGCCGGACGAGGCTGGCGCGGGCACGCGCCGGCGAAGGTGTGGTGGCACCGCGACCTAGCCCCCGCCCACACCTCCAGGGCCACGTGACGGACTGGAGGTGACCACGAATGAAAACCGCCGGAACCGCCCGCACCATGGCGGCCGACCTGCCCCACGCCGGCCCCGGCGCCCGGCTGCGGCTCGAAGGCTGGGTGCACCGCCGCCGGTTTCTCGCCGCGGTGACGTTCCTGATCGTCCGGGACCGGTCGGGCCTGGCCCAGGTGGTCATCCGCCCGGACGAGCCGGAGGCGCTCGAGGTGGCCCGGGCCTGCGGCGAGGAGACGGTCGTCGCGGTCACCGGCGTGGCCACCCCGAACCCGGCCGCGCCGGGCGGCATGGAGCTGACCGGGCCGCGGATCACCCCGCTGGGCGAGCCCGCGCAGGCCCCGCCGGTCGAGCTGTGGCGGCCCACCCTGGACGCCACGCTGCCCACCCTGCTCGACCACGCCGCGGTGAGCTGGCGGCACCCGGCCCGCAGCGCGGCCTGGCAGATCGCCGCCGCGTCGCTGCGCGGCTTCCGGTCGGCCCTGGACGGCCTGGGCTTCACCGAGATCCAGACGCCCAAGCTGGTGCCCTCGGCCACCGAGTCCGGGGCCAGCGTGTTCGGCGTGGACTACTTCGGTGGCCGGGCCTACCTGGCCCAGTCGCCGCAGTTCTATAAGCAGACCATGGTCGGCGTGTTCGAGCGGGTCTACGAGACCGGCCCGGTCTTCCGGGCCGAACCGCACGACACCGCCCGGCATCTGGCCGAGTACGTGTCGCTGGACGCCGAGCTGGGTTTCATCCGCGACCACCGCGACGTGCTGGCTGTACTGCGGCACGCCCTGGCCGGGATGACGGCCGCGGTCCGGGAGCAGGCCGGCCCGGCCGCCGCCCGGCTCGGCAGCACCGTCCCTGAGGTGCCGGCCGAGTTCCCGGTCATTCACTTCCGCGACGCGCTGCGGCTGGCCGGCGCGCCACCCGGCGAGCCCGACCTGGCGCCCGCGCACGAGCAGGCGCTGGGCCGGTGGGCGGCCCGCGAGCACGGCAGCGACTTCGTGGCCGTCGAGGGCTACCCGATGCGCAAGCGCCCGTTCTACACCCATCCGCAGCCCGGGGACGAACGCTGGTCGAACAGCTTCGACCTGCTGTTCCGCGGGGTCGAACTGGTCACCGGCGGGCAGCGGCTGCACCGTTACGGCGACTACCTGGCCGCGATCCGGGCCCACGGCGAGGACCCGGCCGCCTACGCCGGCTACCTGGACGCTTTCGCGCACGGCATGCCGCCGCACGGCGGGTTCGCGATCGGCCTGGAGCGCTGGACCAGCCGGCTGGCCGACGCGGACAACGTGCGGGAGGTCACCCTGTTCCCCCGCGACCTGCACCGCCTAACGCCCTAACCCGGTGCGCGCCGGTCCGTGGTGCGCGGTGCGCCGGGCGGCCCGGACCCGGCCGGGCCGGCCGGGTCGCTGAGCAGGCGCCGGCTCTCGATCAGCGCGCGGGTGGCCCGGGCGGCCCGCGCCGCGGCGCGCTCGACGTCCTCGCCCGACGGCCCCGGGCCGCCGTCCAGCAGCAGCATGGCGTGCCCGTGCGCGGTGGCCTCCAGCGCCGACGCCAGTTCCCCGGCCGCCGGGCCGGGGCCGCCGGAGATGGCGTTCACGCAGGCCATGAACGCCTCGTCGATCAGCTGCTCGGCCGCCCCGATCTCGGGATGCCCGGCCTTGTCCAGCCCGGCCTCGTAGATCACCTGGAACAGCGGCCGCTCGGTGGCGGCGAACTGGACGTAGTGCCTGGTCATCGCGGCCAGCCGGTCGGCCGGGGCCAGACCGGCCTCGGCGCCGGGCGCGAGGGCCGCGTAGAACCGCTGGAAGCCGCGGACCGCGACCGCGGCCAGCAGGCCGTCGCGGTCGGCGAAGTGGGCGTACGGCGCGCTGACCGCCACGCCCAGGCGGCGGCTGGCCTCGGCCATCGAGAAGCCGTGCACGCCGCGCTCGCCGATGACCTCGATGGCCGCGTCGACCAGGGCGGTGGCCAGGTCACCGTGGTGGTACCGGCCGCGCTTAGCTGGCCCCATGGAGCACCAGCTAGGCCACGACGGTGTAGCAGACACCGGTCAGCCGCTCCGAGATGTCCCACAGCCGGCGCTGCGCGGCCGGATCGTGCGAGGCGGCGGTGGATTCCACCCGGACCGGGTCGCCCGTGTACTCGTGGAAGCCGCCAGGCCCGTAGTATTCGCCGCTGCGGGCGGCCGGGTCGGTCGCGGCGCGCAGCGTGGGCAGCGCCCCTGGTGCCACGGGCTGCGCCGCCCAGAAGTTGATCGGCCGCAGCCGCGGGCTGATCAGCGCCCGCTGCCAGCCCGGGCTGGTCCGCCACAGGTCGGTGAGCACTACGCCGGGGTGGGCGGCCAGCGACGCCGTGCCCGCGCCGGCCGCGGCCAGCCGGTGGCCCAGTTCGTAGCTGAACAGCAGATTGGCCAGCTTGGACTGCCCATAGGCCGGGTCGGGCTGGTAGCCGCTGGTCAGCATCAGGTCGTCGAAGTGCATCTCGCCGTAGCGGTGCGCGACGCTGCTCACCGTCACCACCCGGGCGCCCGGGGTGGCCAGCAGCCGCGGCAGCAGCAGCCCGGTCAGCGCGAAAGGCCCGAGGTGGTTGGTGCCGAACGTGAGCTCGAAGCCGTCCGCGGTGCGCTGGAACGGCACGTACATCACCCCGGCGTTGTTGATCAGCAGGTCGAGCCGGGGGCAGTCAGCCAGGATCTCGCCCGCGGCCCGCCGGACCGAGGCCAGCGAGGCCAGGTCCAGGTGCACCAGCCGGACGCCGGCCCCCGGCGCGGCGGCCCGGATCTGGGCCGCCGCCCGGTCTGCCTTGCCCTCGTCCCGGCAGGCCAGCACGACGGTGCCGCCGCGCTGGGCCAGCACCGTCGCGGTCGCCAGCCCGATGCCGCCGCTGGCCCCGGTGACCACCGCCACCCGGCCGGCCTGGCTCGGCACGTCGGCGGCCGTCCACCGGCCGGCCGGGCTCCTGCTCATCACGGCCCCCAGGCAATCTGATCGTCCATCAGAATCTGATAGACGTTAAGATAGCTGGGCGGGCCACGCCGGGTCAAGGACGGAAAACCGCTTCGGGGCCGGCGCCGGCGCTGGTTAGGCTGGCCGTATGCCGCCGGCCGGTCATCTCCTCGCGTTCGCGCTGATCTCCTTCGCGCTGATCGTGGTGCCCGGGCCGAACGTGCTGTTCGTCATCAGCCGTTCGCTGATGCTGGGCCGGGCGGCCGGGGTGGGCACCGCGGTGGGCGGCCAGCTCGGTGCCTACCTGCAGGTGGCTGCGGTGGCGTTCGGTATCGGGGCGCTGGCCGAGCGGTCGGTCGCCGTGTTTACCGTGATCAAGCTGGCCGGCGCGGCCTACCTGATCTGCCTGGGTGTGCAGGCGTGGCGGCATCGCGGTTCGCTGCGGGCGGCGCTGGATGTCCCGGTCCAGCCGAAGAGCACCGGCCGGATCCTCTGGGACGGCACGGTCGTCGGGGCCAGCAACCCCAAGGCCATCGTGTTCTTCGCCGCCGTGCTGCCGCAGTTCGTGAACCGGTCCGCTGGGCACGTGCCGGTGCAGATGCTGCTGCTCGGCGTGGTGTTCGTCATGATCGCCGTGGTGTCCGACAGCACCTGGGCCGTGGCGGCCGGGACGGCGCGGGCGTGGCTCGCCCGGTCGCCGCGCCGGCTGGCCCTGATCGGCGGGACCGGTGGCCTGGTCATGATCGGCATCGGGGCCAGCCTGGCCCTCACCGGCCGGAAGGACTGACCGGGCCAGCCCGGGCCGGCGGGTGGCGGTGGTTTAACGGGGTTTTCCCGGTGCCGGTGGAGGTTTGCCCAGCTATCCCGGGTAAGGGGCCTAGGTACGCCCGTCCGCATCAGCCACCCAGCCGCACCGGGGAGCAGCCCAGATGAGCAGTGGTTTCTACGAGCCGGATGACTTCGGGTCCAGCCCGTTCGACGACTTCCTCGCCCGCATCTACGGCACCGGCAGCCCGGGCCGGGCGGTCCGCCGGGTGGACATCACCCGGCTGATGAGCGGGCCGGGCCGTGAACTGCTGGCCGCGGCCGCGTCACACGCGGCCGGCCGGGGCGGCCGGGACCTGGACACCGAGCAGCTGCTGTGGGCGGCGGCCAGCATGGAACCCACCCGCACGCTGCTCACCCGGGCCGGTGCCGACCCGGACCTGCTGATCCGCGAGATCGGCAGCCAGGAAGCACAGGCCACGCCGGGCGGCGAGCCGCCGCAGCTCACCCCGGGGGCCAAGCGCGCCCTGCTGGACGCGCACCAGATCTCCCGGGCCGTCGGCTCGACGTACATCGGGCCGGAGCACATCCTGTTCGCGCTGGCCGCCAACGCGGAGTCCGGGGCGGGCCGGATCCTCGGCGCGGCCCGGGTCACCCCCGAGACGCTGCAGCGGGCCCTGATGGGGCAGGGCGTGCCGCCGGGCGGGGGCGGGCCGGGCGGCCGGTCGGCCACCCCGACCCTGGACCAGTTCGGCCGAGATCTCACCGCCCAGGCCAGGGAGGGCCGGATCGACCCGGTCATCGGCCGCGACGACGAGATCGAGCAGACCGTCGAGGTGCTGTCCCGCCGGGGCAAGAACAACCCGGTGCTGATCGGCGAGGCCGGGGTGGGCAAGACCGCGATCGTCGAGGGCATCGCCCAGCGCATCGTGGACGACGACGTGCCGCAGACGCTGGCGGGCAAGCGGGTGGTGCAGCTCGAGCTGTCTGGCGTGGTGGCCGGCACCCGGTACCGCGGCGACTTCGAGGAGCGGGTCAAGCGGATCATCGACGAGATCCGCGAGCACGGCGACGAGCTGATCATCTTCATCGACGAGCTGCACACCCTGGTCGGCGCGGGCGGCAGCAGCGAGGGCGGGATGGATGCGGGCAACATGCTCAAGCCCGCCCTGGCCCGCGGCGAGCTGCACATCATCGGCGCGACCACACTGGATGAGTACCGCAAGAACATCGAGAAGGACGCCGCGCTGGCCCGGCGGTTCCAGCCCATCCTGGTGCCCGAGCCGACCCCGGACGACACGATCACCATCCTGCGCGGGCTGCGTGACCGGTACGAGGCGCACCATCAGGTCCGCTATACCGACGAGGCGCTGGTGGCCGCGGTCGAGCTGTCCGACCGGTACATCAGTGACCGGTTCCTGCCGGACAAGGCCATCGACCTGATCGACCAGGCCGGGGCCCGGGTCCGGCTGCGGACCAAGACCCCGACCCGGGACAGGCGCGACCTGGAACGCCGCATTGAGGAACTGCAGCGCGACAAGGACCAGGCCATCGCCAGCGAGCAGTACGAGCGGGCGTCCCAGCTGCGGGACGAGATCAGCGAGGTCCGGCAGCAGATCGAGCAGCACGGCGGCGGCCAGTCCACGGTGCCCGAGGTGACCGCGGGCGACATCGCCGAAGTCGTGTCCCGGGCCACCGGCGTCCCGGTGCACCAGCTCACCGAGGAGGAGAAGGAGCGGCTGCTCGGCCTGGAGCAGCGCCTGCACGGGCGGGTCATCGGCCAGGACGAGGCGGTCACCGCGGTGGCCGAGGCGGTCCGCCGGTCCCGGGCCGGCCTGGGTGACCCGGCCCGGCCGGTCGGCAGCTTCCTGTTCCTCGGCCCCACCGGGGTAGGCAAGACCGAGCTGGCCCGGGCGCTGACCGGCGCGCTGTTCGGGTCGGACAGCCGGATGATCAGGCTGGACATGAGCGAGTTCCAGGAGCGGCACACGGTGAGCCGGCTGGTCGGCGCGCCGCCCGGCTACGTTGGCTACGAGGAGGCGGGCCAGCTCACCGAGGCGGTACGGCGGCGGCCGTATTCGGTGGTGCTGCTCGACGAGATCGAGAAAGCCCACCCGGACGTGTTCAACATCCTGCTCCAGATCCTGGACGACGGGCGGCTCACCGACGGCCAGGGCCGGACCGTGGACTTCAAGAACACCGTGCTCATCATGACCAGCAACCTGGGCTCGGACCTGATCACCCGGCGGGCCGGCCCGCTCGGCTTCTCCGGCCGCGCGGCGGGTTCCCCGCCCGGGGCCCAGGACGGCCTGCAGGACCAGCTCATGCGGCGGCTGCGGGAGTCGTTCCGGCCCGAGTTCCTGAACCGGATCGACGAGGTCATCGTGTTCCGCCAGCTCGACCAGACCGAGCTGCGCCAGATCACCGAGCTGCTGCTGGAAGAGACCAAGCGCCGGCTGCACGCCCAGGACATCACCGTGGCGTTCAGCACGGCCGCGGTGGACTGGATCGCCGAGCGCGGTTACCAGCCCGAGTTCGGCGCCCGGCCGATGCGCCGGGTCATCCAGCGGGAGATCGACAACGAGCTGTCCCGGCTGCTGCTGGACGGGCAGATCCAGCCGGGCCAGCAGGTGACCGTCGACGTCCGGGACGGCCAGCTGGCCTTCGACACCCGCGACCAGCGGGCCGGGGCTGCCGCCAGCTGACCGGCCGCCCGACCTAGCGAAAGGCAGTGCGATGGAACGAGGAAGCTTCAAGCACAGCGCCCACCTCGACCAGGAGATGGAGGAGGAGACCGAGAGCATCACCCATACCGGCCAGCCGGAACATACCGCGGAGTGGCGGGAGACCGAGCCGGTCGAGGAAGAGCACCTGGGCGGGGAGCTGCCGGCCGGTGAGCAGCCCGGCGTGCCGGCCGGCATTACCCCGGCCCAGGTGGACCGGCGGTCCGACATCGCCCGCTGGCTGGAGCCGCACGACTTCCCGGCCCGCCGGGACACCATGCTCGGCTACCTGCAGCGGACCGGCGCGCCCGACGACGTCACCGACGCGATCAGCGGGCTGCCCGCGGGCCGGGAGTTCGCCAGCGTCGCCGACGTGCTGCACGCGCTGGGCCTCCCGACCGAGCACCGCTAGGGGTGCTGGCCGCCGCCGCAGGCTGGGCCGCGCCTTAGCGGGCGCCGGCCAGCTCGCCGTGGGCCAGCTCCAGGCCGGGCAGCTCCAGCCGCAGCGTGCTCAGCCCGCCGGACAGCGAGCGGACGTCCGGCCAGCCGTGCTGGCGGAGTACGCGCAGGGCCAGGTACGAACGGTAGCCCGACGCGCAGTACACCAGCACCGGGGCACCGGCGGGAATCTCGCTCAGCCGCCCGCGCAGCTCGGTGTGCGGGATGTTCCGTGCGCCGGGCAGGTGCCCGTCGCGGAACTCGGCGGCCGAGCGCACGTCGACCAGCACCGCGCCGGGCGGCGCGGTGGCCAGCTCGCGGCCGTGCCACACCCGCAGCTCCCCGCTGAGCAGGTTGCTGGCCACGAACCCGGCCATGTTGACCGGGTCCTTAGCCGAGCCGAACGGCGGGGAGTAGGCCAGTTCCAGCTCGGCCAGGGTGTGCACGGTCAGCCCGCCCCGGATCGCGGTCGCGATGACGTCGATCCGCTTGTCCACCCCGGCCCGGCCGGTGGCCTGGGCCCCCAGGATCCGGCCGTCCGGGGCGAACACCAGCTTCAGGTGCAGCGGCTGGGCGCCCGGGTAGTAGCCCGCGTGGTCCTGCGGGTGCAGGTGCACGCTGTGGTGCGGCACGTCGGCCGCGCGGAGCGCCGACTCGGTCCGCCCGGTCAGCGCGGCCACGGTGCCGAACACCCGCACGATCGCCGTGCCCAGCACCGGAGTGCTGACCCCGCCGCGACCGAACAGGTGATCCGCGGCGGCCCGGCCCTGCCGGTTCGCCGGGCCAGCCAGCGGCACCGACAGCGGGGCGCCGCACACCGCGTCCACCACCTCGATCGCATCGCCGACGCCGTAGATGGCCGGGTCGGACGTCTGCAGGTGCTCGTTCACGAGCAGTGCGCCCCGGTCGTTACGGGCCAGCCCGGCCGCCGCGGCCAGCGTGGTCTCCGGGCGCACACCGGCAGAGATCAGGACCAGGTCAGCGGCGAGCTGGGTACCGTCGGACAGCTCGGCCACGGTGCGGCCCTCCGCCTCCCGGAGCGTGCTGACCGAGGTGCCCAGCCGGACGTCCACGCCGGCCTGGCGCAGCTCCAGCTCGACGGCCCGGGCCATCTCCGGGTCCAGTGCGGGCAGCACCTGGCCGGCCAGCTCGACCAGGGTGACGGCGAGGCCGCGGTGGCGGAGCGCCTCCGCCACCTCCAGGCCGATGAACCCGGCGCCGACCAGCACGGCGTGCTGGGCCCCGGCGGCCAGCAGCCCGCGCAGCGCATCCGCGTCCGGGATGGTCCGCAGCACCCGGACGGCGGGCAGCTGCACCCCCGGAATGGGCGGGACGGCCGGGGCGGCACCGGTGGACAGCACCAGCGCGTCGTAGCTCTCCTCATACTGCCGGCCGGTGGCCCGCTCCCGGACCCGCACGGCCCGGCGGTCCCGGTCGATGGCCAGCACCTCGTGCCCGGTGCGTACGTCCAGGGCCAGGCTGCGGGCCAGTGTGCCCGGCGTCTGCACCAGCAGGGCATCCCGGTCGGTTATCTCCCCGCCCACGTAGTAGGGGAGCCCGCAGTTGGCGTAGGACACGTAGCGGTCCCGCTCCAGCACCACGATCTCGGCGTCCTCGGCCAGCCGCCGGGCCCGGGCCGCGAAACTCATCCCGCCGGCTACCCCGCCGACCACGACGGCTTTCATCGGCAGTCGCACCTCTCCTCCGGTGGCACCCCGGCCAGGGCCCGCTCCACATGCCGGCCGCAGCCGGCCCAGGTGATCTTCTTGCAGCGGGGGCAGATGGTGCTGTGACACATGGCTATTCGCTCCTCACTCTCCGGTGACCGTTTCCCACTATACCCCCAGGGGTATGATGAATGGCATCCCTGGAGCGTGACGCTGGCCACTCCGCCCGAGCCGGCCGGCCGCGCTCAGGTGAAGATGATCTGTCCGCCGGCCGACATGTCATAGAACTCGCCCACGGTGATGATGTCCTTGACCTGGTCGATCAGGTCCTCGTTGGTCAGCCCGAACAGGTCGCAGGACGCCTGGCAGCCGTACAGGCCGGCCCCGGTGTCGGCGATCATCTCGATGAACTCCGGGATTGGCGGGATGTCCAGCTGGCCCATCTTCCGTTCCAGGTAGCTGGTCATCAGGCCGGGCATGCCGGGCAGCGCGCCGGCCAGCGTGGCCAGGTGCAGCCCGGGGTTGCCGACGGTGGCTATCTTGATGTGCTCGTGCCGCTTGCGGCTGATCGCGTCGAGGCCGAAGAACGTGAAGAACAGGTTGGCCTCGATGCCCTCGGCGCGGGCGCCGTTGGCCATGATCAGGGGTGGGTAGATCCCTTCCAGGGATCCCTTCGACACGATGATGGAGACCTTCTCGATAGCTGCGGCGCCCATGACCCACCATCCTTCAGATGCAGCCGCGCGGCTTCGGGATTCCGGCGATCTTCGCGGCGGTCTTGGCCGGGCCCGTGGGGAAGAGCTGGTACAGCTCCTTCACGCTGACCCCGGAAGTCTTGCCGAGCACCCGGACGGTCGGCCCGGTCCCCTTGGCCTGGTACTCCGCGCGCATGAACCGGATGACCGTCCAGTGCAGCGGGGTCAGCTCGTCGATGCCGGCCTCCTTGGCGATCTGCGCGGCCATCTCCTCCGTCCACTGGCTGGGATCGGTGAAGAAGCCCGCGTCGTTGACTGCGACATCGTGGCCGGCATAGCTGGCGGTGGGCACGGTCAGTACCTCCTCGAGAGGATCATCCGCGGCCTGCTTGAGCCGCCGCGGGGGCTGGCGTTTCCAGCCCCGGCTTGCCGCGGGCCGGCATGGCCGACCCGATCCCGGGGATATCCCGGCCGGGCAGCAGGCCATGCCAGTAGTAAGGCTGGAAGGCCAGCTTGCCGAGGTGGTTCAGCCGTGACTCGCGGAGCAGCGGCAGGCCGAGCCGGCCGGGGTAGTGCCCGGGCAGCGGCTCGGTGCGGTAGTTGAAGTCGACCAGCAGCGCCTTGCCGAAACCCGTCTCGATGAAGCAGTTGGTGTGCCCGTCGAACGCGGCGGCCAGCGGCTGGCCGGCCAGGAACCGGCGCACGTTGCCGGCCAGCACCTCGCCCTCGAAGTGGGCCACCGAGCCGGCCTTGGACGTCGGCACGTCGGTGGCGTCGCCGATCGCGAAGACATTGGGCTTGGCCCGGGCCTGCAGCGTCCCCGGGTCGACCGGGATGAAGCCGAGCTCATCGCCGAGGCCCGGGGACCGGTCCAGGTAAGCCGCCCCGCCGTGCAGCGGGATGACCACGGCCAGGTCGAACGGGACGGCCCGGTCGTCGTAGGAGACCAGGCGGCCCGCCGGCCCGGTTTCGCCGGGGGACACCACGGTGCCGGTGTTGAACTCGGTGACCAGCCCGATGCCCTTGCCCGCGAGCAGGCCACTCAGCTCCCGGTTGCACGCCGGCTTGGTGAACGCGCCGTCCAGCGGCGTCACATAGGTCAGCTCGACCCGCTGCCGGATACCGCGCTGCTGGAAGTACTGGTCGGCCAGGAAGCAGAACTCCAGCGGCGCGACCGGGCACTTGATCGGCATGTCGATGACGTTGACCACCAGGCGGCCACCAGCGAACCCGCGCAGCGCGGTGCGCAGCGCGGCGGCGCCCTCGGCGGTGTAGAACGTGAACACGTCGCGCTGCCACCCCGGGCCGGCCAGCCCTTCGGTCTCGTCAGGCAGCAGCCGGGCCCCGGTCGCGGCGATCAGCACGTCGTAGTCCAGCGCCGTGCCGTCGTCGAGGTGCACCCGGTCGGCGGCGAGATCGACGCGGTCCACCCCGGCCTGGCGGAACGCTATGCCGTCACGCAGCTGCCGGTGCCGCGGGCGGACGAGCTGGGCCGGGTCGGCGCGGCCGAACGGGACGAACAGCAGGCCCGGCTGATAGATGTGGTCGTCGTCCCGGTCGACCACGACGATCTCGGCCGAGCGCTGGTCGAAGTCCTGGCGCAGCCGGTTGGCGGCCAGGGTGCCGCCCGTGCCGCCGCCGAGGATGACGATACGCTTCACATGATCATTTTCAGGCCGGGGGACCGGGCCCAGGCAGGGCCGATGGTCCCCGGCCGGTGTGACGAAGATCCGGGAGCGGCGGGCCGGCCGGCCCGGTTAACCTCGGCAGGGGCGGGTGCGCCTGCCTGGCTAGGGAGGCGAGATGCGACAGATGCTGGCCGCGCGGCTGCCGACGGTGGCCACGCTGAACGGGGCACCGCTGCCGCTGGTCGGCCGGGCCCGGGTGTACGCCTGCGGCATCACCCCGTACGACGTCACCCACCTGGGCCACGCGGCCACGTTCGTCTGGGTGGACACGCTGGCCCGGGTGCTGCACTCGGCGGGCACCGACGTGATCGTGTGCCGCAACGTGACCGACGTGGACGACGTGCTGCTCGGCGCGGCCAGCCGGGCCGGGGCGCCGTTCGGCGAGTTCGCCGCCGTCCAGCAGTTCTACTTCGACCAGGACATGGCCGCGCTCGGGGTCCGGCCGCCCGCCCTGCAGCCCCGGGCGCACGCCCACATCGGGCAGGTGATCGCGCTGGCCGCCGGCCTGCTGGCCCGGGACGCGGCCTACCAGCGGGACGGCTACGTCTACTTCCGCGGCGCGTCCGCCGCCGGGCGGGCCGGGCTGGACCGGGCCGGTGCGCTCCAGCTGGCCAGCGAGTTCGGTGACCACCCGGACGACGCGCGCAAAGACGACCCGTTCGACGTGGCCATCTGGCAGGCGTCGTCCGGGGACCAGCCCGCCTGGCAGAGCCCGTGGGGCCTGGGCCGGCCCGGCTGGCATGCCGAGTGCGCGGCGATGGCCGTGCACTCGTTCGGCCCGGCGGTCGACGTGCTGACCGGCGGCGCTGACCTGCGCTTCCCGCACCACGTCTACCAGACCGCGCTGGCCGAGACGCTGACCGGGGTGACCCCGTTCGCCCGCGCCCGGCTCAGCGCCGGCGTGGTCCGGGTGAGCGGGGCCAAGATGGCCAAGTCGGCCGGCAACCTGGTGCTGATCAGCTCGCTGCTGGCGGAGTACCCCGCGGGAAGCGTTCGGCTGCTGATCCTGGACCGGAGGTGGGACGAGGGCTGGGATTACGACCGGGCCGGCCTGGACGCGGCCGCGGCGCGGCTGGAGCGGCTGCAGGCCGCGGCCGGGCGGCCGGACCGGGCGGTGCCCGGCGCGGGGGACAGCGCAGTGGACGCGGTGCGCGCGGCGCTGGCCAGTGACCTCGACGTGCCCGCCGCGCTGCGCATCGCCGAGGAGAGCGGGGGGCAGGCCGCCCGGGTGCTCGGCTCGCTGCTGGGTTTGTGGTAGCGGCCGGGCCGGACCGAGAGTACCGCCTCTACCAGGAGCTGGCCGGGTGGTGGCCGCTGATCTCGCCGCCGGGGGAGTACGCGGCTGAAGCGGCCCACCTGGCGGCGGTGCTGCGCACCGCGGACATCCCGGTGCGCGACGTGCTCGACCTGGGCAGCGGCGGCGGGCACGTGGCCAGCCACCTGACCCGGGAGTTCGGCCTCACGCTGGTGGACCGGTCCGCGGCCATGCTGGCCACGTCCCGGCAGCTCAACCCGGGCTGCGCGCATCATCAGGGCGACATGCGCACGCTGCGGCTGGGCCGGGAGTTCGGCGCCGTGCTGGTCCACGATGCGGTCGACTACGTGACCACCGAGGACGACCTCCGGCAGGTCATCGCGACGGCGTTCGCGCACTGCCAGCCCGGCGGTATCGCCGTGTTCGTGCCCGACTACACCGCGGAGACGTTCCAGCCGGGCCGCGGCGGCGGCGGAAGCACCGCCCCGGACGGCCGCCAGGCCAGCTTCACCGAATGGCGGTCCGACCCGGACCCGGCCGATGAATGGATCGAGGTGCGGTACGAGTTCGTGCTGCGCGCCGTCGGCGGTGCCACCGAGGTGGTGCGGGAGACCCACCGGCTCGGCGCGTTCCACCGCGCCACGTGGCTCCGGCTGCTGGCCGGGGCGGGATTCACCGCGGCGGAGGGCAGCGGGGCCGAGGTTCCCGCCGGTCAGCGGCCCGTCCAGCTGTTCACCGGCCGGCGTCCCCGGCCGCCGGGTGCGCGCGGATGAAACCGGTGACCGCGGCGGCGAGCCGCTCACCCGCGTCCTCCTGGAGGAAGTGACCGGCCCCGGTGATGACCGGGTGCTCGATGCCCCTGGCACCCGGCACGGTATCCCGCAGCACCGGCCCCATCGCGCCGGTGATCGGGTCGCCGTCGCTGAACGCGACCAGGAACGGCTTGTCCCAGGCGGCCAGCTTCCGCCAGGCCGCCCGGTTGGCCTCCGCCGCCGGGTCGTCCGGGGTGGCCGGCACCAGGTTCGGCATGGCCCGCACGCCGGCCATGAAGGCCTCGTCCGGGAACGGCGCGTCGTAGGCGGCACGAACCTCGTCCGGCAGCGTCCGCTGGCAGCCGGACTGGACCAGCCGGGACACGCTCAGCTTGGGCGCGGTGCGCACCACGTCGCGGAACCGCAGCCACACACCGGGCATGGGCTGGTCACCGGTGGGCAGTCCAGTGTTGGCCGCCACCACCCGGGCGAACCGGCCCGGGTGCTCGGCGACCAGCCGCAGCCCGATCAGGCCACCCCAGTCCTGCCCGACCAGCGTCACCCCACGCAGGTCGAGCTCGTCGAACGCGAAGGCCCGGATCCACTCGACATGCCTGCGGTAGCTGTGGTCGGCGATGTCGGCCGGCTTGTCCGACCGGCCGAACCCGGCCAGGTCCACCGCGATGGCGCGCAGCCCGGCACCGGCCAGCACCGGCAGCATGGTCCGGTACAGGAACGACCAGCTCGGCTCGCCGTGCAGCAGCAGCACCGGCTCGCCGTCCGGCGGCCCGTCCTCCACGTAGCCCAGCCGCAGCCCGCCCGCCTTGGCGTAGCGCGGCGGGTAGCCGAATCCGGGCAGACCAGTAAAACGGTCATCAGGGGTGCGCAGCACTCGCATCCGCCCATGCTGCCACCTGCGGGCGGCCCCATCCCGCCAGGTGGCCCATTCCGGCTCAGCGCGGTGCGTTTGTGTCACTTGGCCGCGCAGGTGATCAGCACGCTATCTTGCCTGCGATTTCCGGGACTGAAGTGACTCAGGTGACGGCCAGGAACCCGCGGCCGCCGCAATGTGGTGCGAATGTCCACGCATATGGGAAAAATGCACCGCACAGGCCCAGCCCGGGGGGTGGCCGGGCGGCGCCACCAGGGGCTCACCCGGGGGCGGTCCTGGCCCGGACACCGGCGTCATCGGGCGCAAACGGCGGGTTACTGCGCGGTGGTCCCCGGGGAAGCCGCCAATGCACCGCGCTGCTGGATTCCGCCGGACCGGGGAATGATGAGGGCGTGACTACTGCGCGGCTGCTGCACGTTGACTCGTTCGCATCGGCGCCGTTCACCGGGAACCCGGCGGCGGTACTGGTCCTGGACCACGAGCCCGGCGACGAATTCGGGGCCCAGGCCGGCGCGGAGCTGAACCAGCCCGCCACCGCCGTGGTCTGGCCCGCCGGCCAGCCCGGCCGGTTCGGGCTGCGCTGGTTCACCGCGGCCACCGAACTGGTGCTGTGCGGGCACGGCACGCTGGCCGCGGCCCGGGTGCTGCTGGACAGCGGCGCCGCGGTAGCCGGGACGGTGCGCTTCGAGACCATGTCCGGGACGTTGGAGGCACGCGCCGCGGGGGAGTGGGTGCAGCTCCGGCTGCCCAGCCTGCCACTGGAGCCGCTGGTCGACGCGGCCACGGCCGAGGAGTCCCCAGGTGAAGCCGAGCCGGGCGAGGCGGTGCTCGGCGAGGCGGTGCGCCAGCTGCTGCCGGTGCCGGTGACCGCCCTGCTGCGCAGCGAGCTGGACGTGCTGGCCGTGCTGGGCTCGGCCGACGAGGTCCGGGCGGCCCAGCCGGACCTGGCCGCGCTGCGGCGGCTGCCGGTCCGCGGCCTGATCATCACCGCGCCCGGCCCGGACAGCGGGTCCGGGGACGGTGCTGACTTCGTGTCCCGGTTCTTCGCCCCGGCGACCGGCATCGACGAGGACGCGGTGACCGGCTCCGCGCACTGCGCGCTGGGGCCGTACTGGATCGCGCGGCTCGGCCGCGAACCGCTGCTCGGCCGTCAGCTGTCCGCCCGCGGCGGGATGGTCCAGGTCGCCCTCGACTCCGGCAGCGTGCTGCTGTCCGGCCCGGCTCTGGTGCTCTCCGAGGGCAGCTGGCAAGGGCCCACCGGCTAGCTACGGGACGGCGGCGGCACGGGCCGGGCGTGGGGTGGCCCGCCACCTGGCCGGGTGGCGGGCCGGCGCAGGCGGCACGGCGCCGCCGGCCGGGGCGCCTGGGGCTAACCGCTGCCTGCGGGACCGGCCGGACCCGGTCAGGTGCTCCGGCCGCAGGCTGAAGAACAGGGCCAGCATGACCAGCAGGTCCAGGATCGCGATCAGCCCGCCGACGTACACCCCGGCGGTGTCCAGCGAAGCCAGGTAGCCACAGAACGCCAGTACCACGATCATGGCGCCCAGCGCCCGCGGCCGCCCGCTGTGCGCGAGCCGTTCCGGCACCTCATACGGCGCACGGTGCACGTAGTTGTCCGTCTCAGCCTTGTCCTGGGCGATCTTGAGCCACAGGTCGTAGAGCTCCGGGGCCTTCTCCCGCAGCAGCACCGCCTGCTCGGCCGACGGGATCTCCTGCGCCGGGTCGGGCCGGTGCCCGGCCGTCTCCGCCATCCGGTCCGACACCAGGCTGGCCAGCCGCTCCAGGTCCAGCGCAGCCGAGCCGGCGCCCGGCCCGTCCGCGGCCGCCAGCCCTGGCCCGGCGGGCCCGCTGGTCGGCCGCTGGCCGCCGGGTGGCACCGGGGAGACCGGCGCCGTGGCGGCCAGCGGGGTGCGCTCGTCATGCAGGCTGGGCAGGCCCGCCGGGCCCGGGTCGCCATTCTTGCCGGGGCGGTCTGGCTGGGTGTCCTTACCTGGCAGGCCTGGCCCGCTCGCCTTCCCGGGCCGGTCCGGGCCGCCCGCCTTCCCGGGCCGGTCCGGGCCGCCCGCCTTCCCGGGCCGGTCCGGCGTGGCTGGCGGAGCCGGCGGGGCAGGGACAGCCGGTACCCCCCCGGGGGGCGCGGGCGCTCCGGGGGGCGCGGGCGCCCCGGGGGGCGCGGGCGCCCCGGGGGGCGCGGGCGCCCCGGGCGGCACGGGCGCCCCGGGCGGCACGGGCGCCCCGGGCGGCAGCCCCGGCAGGCTGGCCGCGTGTGGCTGGGCGTCCGGCTCGGCCGCCCCGGGCTGGCCGGGCACGCCGGGCTGCCCGGGCCCGGGCTCTGCCGGGTGGCCGGGCTGGATCGGCCCGTCCGGATCGGTCATCGGGAGCCCGCGCGATGCGGCCCGGCGGCCCGCATGACCGCCTCTGAATGCGCTTCCTCAATAGTCCTCGTCGCGTGCTGAAAAGGGCCTTCCGGGGAAATATGCCCTGCCTCAGGCAGCTGGCTCCGGAGCGCCCGGTAGATGACCGCTCCGGTGATATCGAAAAGCGCAGCGGCACCAAGGGCAAATGCCAGAACGCGACCCGCTGACCTGTCCGTCGGCATACGGGCTACTTTCCCGCTTAACTGCACCACAAACTGATGCCCAATACGTGGCTACTCGCCCCTTTTATTCCGCCTTACCCGATGGCGGGCGGCCGCCCGTGGTCACGGAGTGAGCAGGGGTCGAGCGGACGCACCTTTCACGCCTCTGGTCCGCAAAGACCGGGACAAAACGGGCATTCACTGCGCCGGATCCGTGAAAAGTTGTGCATGGTCCCTCCGGCGCTGGTGCTGGTGCGCTCTACGTGACCGGTGCGGTGAAAGGGAGCTGTTACCTGGCTCCCACCGGCCGCGACCCGGCCCAGGGTCACTGACCGCAACCCCGGGCGCGGGCGTTACGCAATCAGAGCCGCGACCAGGCCTCGGCCAGCACGCCGCGCAGGATCTGCTCCATCTCGGCGAACTGCTCCGGGCCGCAGGTGAGCGGCGGCGAGAGCTGGATCACCGGGTCGCCGCGGTCGTCGGCGCGGCAGACCAGGCCGGCGTCGAACAGGGCCTGCGACAGGAACCCGCGGAGCAGCCGCTCCGACTCGTCGTCGGTGAACGTCTCCCGGGTGGCCTTGTCCTTGACCAGCTCGATGCCGTAGAAGTAGCCGTCCCCCCGCACGTCGCCGACGATCGGCAGGTCGGACAGCTGCTCCAGGGTGGCACGGAACGCTGCCTCGTTGGCCCGCACGTTGCCCAGCAGGTCTTCCTTCTCGAACACGTCGAGGTTGGCCATGGCTACCGCGCAGGACACCGGATGGCCGGCGAACGTCACCCCGTGCAGGAACGTGACCGGGCCCTGGGTGAACGGCTCCATCAGCCGGTCCCGGACCAGCATGCCGCCGAGCGGGGCGTATCCCGACGTCACGCCCTTGGCGAACGTGATGATGTCGGGCTGGTAACCGTAGCGCTGCGAGCCGAAGTAGTAGCCCAGCCGGCCGAACGCGCAGATGACCTCGTCGGATACCAGCAGCACGCCGTACTGGTCGCAGATCTCCCGGACCCGGGCGAAGTACCCGGGCGGCGGCGGGAAGCAGCCGCCCGAGTTCTGCACCGGCTCCAGGAACACCGCGGCCACCGACTCTGGGCCCTCACGCAGAATGGCCCGCTCGATTTCGTCGGCCGCCCACAGGCCGAACGCGTGGAAGTCGTGCGCGATGAACTCGGGAGCGCGGTAGTAATTGGTGTTCGGCACCCGGACCCCGCCGGGCGTCAGCGGCTCGAACGGCTCCTTGATAGAGGGCAGCCCGGTGATGGCCAGCGCACCCATCGACGTGCCGTGATAGGCGATCTCCCGGCTGAGCACCTTGTACCGGGCTGGCTCCCCGATCGTCTTGAAGTACTGCTTGGCCAGCTTCCACGCCGACTCCACCGCCTCGGAGCCGCTGGTGGTGAAGAACACCCGGTTCAGGTCCCCGGGGGCCAGCATGGCCAGCCGCTCGGCGAGCTCCACCGCGCGCGGGTGGGCGTAGGACCAGAGCGGGAAGTAGGCCAGCTCCGCGGCCTGCCGGGCACCCGCCTCGGCGACCTCGCGGCGGCCGTGCCCGATCTGGCTGACGAACAGGCCGGACAGGCCGTCCAGGTAGCGCTTGCCCTTCTGGTCGTACACATACTGGCCCTCGCCGCGCACGATGACCGGCATGTCACCGTCGGCGTACGCCGACATCCGGGTGAAGTGCAGCCACAGGTGACGCCGCGCGGACTCCTGCAGCACCACATCGGCCGGCCCCCCGGAGCCCACCGCGCCGTCGGTAGCGGCGAGCGGGCCGAGCGGATCGAGCCCGCCGTGCTCGTGCTGAGCGCCGGGCTGGCTGCGATACGGGTCGGTTGGCGTTGTCATCTGGTCCCCCAGCCATAGGTCTGCTTGCGGAGTTTCAGGTACACGAACGTCTCGGTGCTGGTCACGCTGGCCACCCCACGCACCCGGCTGAGGATCTCCAGCAGGTGGCTGTCATCCTCGCAGACGACCTCCACCAGCAGGTCGAACGATCCGGACGTGATGACCACGTAGTCGATCTCATCGATCGCGGCCAGCTGGTCGGCCACCTGCTCCAGGTCGCCGCCGCACTTGATGCCGATCATGGTCTGCCGGCTGAAGCCGAGCATCAGCGGGTCGGTCACCGCGACGATCTGCATGATCCCGGCGTCCACCAGTCGCTGCACCCGCTGCCGGACCGCCGCCTCGGACAGCCCCACGGCCTTGCCGATGGCCGCGTACGAGCGGCGGCCGTCTTCCTGGAGCTGCTCGATGATCTCTTTGGACAGGTGATCGAGGACGGCGCCCGGGGCACCCCGTCCGGCCGACCGGCCATTGCGGGCAGCGGGGGTCAGCTCCCCGCTCAGCCCGCCGGGGATCGCCGGCACCCCGGGGGAATGAGCCATGCGGTCCTCCTCTGCAAGCCATGGTGCCATGCAGGTTTCACTTGTCAACTGATTTCGTTGCTATGCATGGTATGTGCAACGGATTCACTTGTTCATGTTTCATTTCTCTGCGAGTGTCGGAGGCGTCGGCGGCGGACGGCAAAGTCCCAGGCAGCCGGCCACGGCTCAGGAACTTGTCCCAGGAGGCGGACCTTGACGGCAACCACCCAGCCCGGCACCAGCCTGCTCGAGCTCAAGAACTTCGTGAACGGCGAGTTCGTCGCGGCCACAGGCGGCCAGGCCAGCCACGTCGTCGACCCGAGCAGCGGGCAGCCCTACGCGCTGGCCCCGGTGTCGGGGCCGGTGGATGTGGACGCCGCGCTGCGCAGCGCCGAGGCGGCCCGGGAGACCTGGCGGGACGTCACCCCGGCGCAGCGCAGCCTGGCCCTGCTCAAGATCGCTGAAGTGGTCGAGGCACGGGCCGCCGAGCTGACCCAGGCCGAGTGCCGGAACACCGGCAAGCCGGTGGCGCTCACCCTGGCCGAGGAACTGCCCCCGTGCGTGGACGAGCTGCGCTTCTTCGCGGGCGCCGCGCGGATCCTGTCGGGCAGCGCGGCGGCCGAGTACCTGACCGGGCACACCTCGATGGTCCGGCGCGAGCCGGTCGGCGTGTGCGCCCAGGTGACGCCGTGGAACTACCCGCTGATGATGGCGATCTGGAAGATCGCGCCGGCCATCGCAGCCGGGAACACCGTGGTGCTCAAGCCGTCGGACACCACACCGGTATCCACACTGCTGCTGGCCGAGATCGCGGCCGAGTTCCTGCCGGCCGGCGTGCTGAACGTGATCTGCGGCAACGCGGGCACCGGCCGCGCGCTGGTCAGCCACGACATCCCGCAGATGGTCTCGATCACCGGGTCGGTCCGGGCCGGCATCCAGGTCGCCCAGGCGGCGGCGGCCGGGCTGAAGCGGGTGCACCTGGAACTGGGCGGCAAGGCGCCGGTGGTGGTGTTCGACGACGCCGACGTGACCCAGGCCGCCGAGGGCATCGCCGGGGCCGGCTACTTCAACGCGGGCCAGGACTGCACCGCGGCCACCCGGGTGCTGGCCGGGCCGGGCATCGCCGCCGACCTGACCGACGCCCTGGCCGAGCAGGCCCGCGGCACCACGGTGGGCGGCCTGGACGTGCCGGACGCCGACTACGGCCCGCTCAACAACCCGAACCAGCTGGCCCGGGTGTCCGGCTTCCTGAGCCGGGTGCCCGATCACGCGGACGTGGTGACCGGCGGGCACCAGGTGGGGGAGCGCGGCTACTGCTTCGCGCCCACCGTGGTCAGCGGGCTGCGCCAGGACGACGAGATGATCCAGGACGAGATCTTCGGCCCGGTGATCACCGTGCAGCGGTTCAGCACCGAGGACGAGGCGGTGGCGTACGCCAACGGGGTCAAGTACGGGCTGGCGGCCAGCGTGTGGACCCGGGATCACGGCCGCGCCATGCGGCTGGCCCGGCTGCTCGACTTCGGCGCCGTGTGGGTCAACACGCACATCCCGTTCGTGTCCGAGATGCCGCACGGCGGGTTCAAGCATTCCGGGTACGGCAAGGACCTGTCCATGTACGGCTTCGAGGACTACACCCGGGTCAAGCACGTGATGAGCTACCTGGGCAGCTAGCGCATTAAGTTACGTGCCTGTAACCGAATCCGTCGCCTTTGCGGTACTGAGCGACGGATTCGGTTGATTTCAGGAGCTTCGTCTGCCAGGATCGGGAACCACCTGTAGCCTTGCCGGTGCTTTGAGTGCTGGTTTAGAGGCCCTTGACCTGGCTGCCGGCTGACCCGGCCGGCGGCGTGGCATACGGCCAGGACAGGCCGGCCGCCAGGCCAGGCCGGGCCCGTTCCCGAGACGAGGGGCTTGCGCGTGACATGACGGATACCGATGCGTCCGCCACCGGCCCGGCCGCCAGGCCCGGCCTGGCGGCCGGGCCTGGCGCCGACCCCGGTGTCCCGGCCATCGGGCTGGACGGGGTGGTCAAGGAGTTCCACTCGCGCGGCGAGGTGGTCGCCGCGGTCCGCGGCATCGACCTGGCCATCCGCAAGGCCGAGTTCTTCTCCATGCTGGGCCCGTCGGGGTGCGGCAAGACCACCACGATGCGGATGATCGCCGGATTCGAGGAGCCCACCCAGGGCACCGTCCGGCTGGACGGCCGGGACGTGACCGGCGCCCCGCCGAACAAGCGCGACGTGAACATGGTGTTCCAGTCCTACGCGCTGTTCCCGCACATGAGCGTGTTCGAGAATGTGGCCTTCGGGCTGCGCCGCAAGGGGCTGCCCAAGGACCGGATCACCCGCCAGGTCGGCGAGATGCTGGACATCGTGGACCTGGCCGGCCGGGAGCAGCGCCGCCCCCGGGAACTGTCCGGCGGCCAGCAGCAGCGGGTCGCGCTGGCCCGGGCCCTGGTCAATCATCCCAAGGCGCTGCTGCTCGACGAGCCGCTCGGCGCGCTCGACCTCAAGCTCCGGCAGGCCATGCAGGTCGAGCTCAAGCGCATCCAGCGCGAGGTCGGCATCACGTTCGTGTATGTGACGCACGACCAGAACGAGGCGCTGACCATGTCGGACCGGATCGCGGTGATGAACGACGGCGTCATCGAGCAGCTCGGGCCGCCCCGGGACATCTACGAGCACCCGGCGACCCGGTTCGTGGCCGGGTTCATCGGCACCTCGAACCTGCTCACCGGGACGCTGTCCCAGGTCACCGACGGCACCGGGGTCATCGAAGTGAGCCCGGAGGAGCGGATCCTGGTCCCGGCGGCCGGGTCCGGCCTGTCGGCTGGCCAGGACGTCGAGCTCACCGTGCGGCCGGAAAAGATCGACCTGGCCGCCGGGCCGGGCCGCCCGGGCAGCTGCGCGCTGCGCGGCACCGTCACCGAAGTGGTGTACCTCGGCACCTCGACCAGCTTCTCGGTACGCACCACGACCGGGGCCGACGTCGTGGTCTTCGAGCAGAACTCGTCATCAGCGAGCAGCACGGTCAGCCGGGGCGATGACGTCTGGCTGACCTGGGATCCCCAGCACTCATCCCCGATCGGCTAGCCCGGGCCCGGGGCCGGCCGCGGCGCGGACCGGCCCGGGGTCACCTGGCAGTGGAGGACGACATGGACGACGAGCACGGCATGGACCCGGCTATCTGGCGCGGGCTGACCCAGCCGCGGCTGACCCAGCGGCAGCTGTCCCGCCGCGAGGTGCTCCGCGGCGCTGGGGCCGGGGCGGGCGCCCTCGGCATCGGCGCACTGCTGGCCGCGTGCGGGGTCAAGGGCACCAGCACCACCAGCGGGTCCAGCCCGGCGGGCGGGGTGGGCACGGCCGCCTGGTGGGCCAAGCAGAAGCTGCACCACACGGTCAACTTCGCCAACTGGCCGTATTACATCGACGTGCTGAACGGCAAGCACCTGTCCCTGGAGCACTTCACCCAGCAGACCGGCATCGCCGTCAACTACACCGAGCCGATCAGCGACAACCTGCCGTTCTACGCCAAGATCCGGCCCTCGCTGCAGGCCAAGCAGCCCACCGGCTACGACATCATCGTGATGACCAACAGCAGCCCGCCGCTGGGTTACCTGATCGACTTCGGCTGGCTGGTCCCGCTGGACCGCAGCATGATGACGAACTTCAACAAGTACGCCGGGCCGCTGATCAAGAACCCGTCGTGGGACCCGGGCAACAAGCACACCATGGCCTGGCAGTCGGGCTGGACCGCGATCGGCTACAACTCCTCGGTCGTCAAGGACCCAGGCAGCAGCGTGCAGATCCTGTTCGACTCGAAGTACTCGGGCAAGATCGGCATGATGTCGGACCCGCAGGAACTGGGCAGCGTGGGGCTGCTGGCCATCGGCGTGGACCCGGCCTCCTCGACCGAGTCGGAGTGGGCCAAGGCGGCCAAGAAACTGCAGCAGCAGAAGAGCGACGGCCTGGTCCGGTCGTACTACGACCAGAGTTACATCGACCACCTCAAGAACGGCGACATCGTGGTCTCCCAGGCGTGGTCGGGCGACATCTTCCAGGCCGACCTGAACAGCAAGTACCGGGACCTGAAGCTGCTCATCCCGGACGAGGGCGGCATGTTCTGGACCGACAACATGTGCATCCCGATGTACGCGCAGAACCCGAAAGATGCCATGACGCTGATGGACTTCTTCTACGACCCGCAGGTCCAGGCGGTGGTCGAGTACTACAACGACTACGTCTGCCCGGTGCCCGCGGCCAAGGAAGTCCTGCTCAGCCCGAGCGGCTGGGCCGAGACCGCGCTGGCCCAGATGAAGCCGGAGATCGGCCTGCCCACCTCGACCACGGCCAACGCGCCGACCGTGTTCCCGACCCCGCAGTACATCAAGAACTCGCGCAACTACTACCAGTACAAGAGCCAGGAAGAGCTGACCGCGTGGAACAACCTGTTCTTGCCGATCACCCAGGGCTCGTAACCCGGCGCCGGGACCGGCGGCCCAGGCTCGGCCGGGCTCTTGCGCCCTACCTGCTGAGCCTGCCCGCCGGGCTGTGGCTGCTGGTGCTGTTCCTGGTCCCGCTGGTCGTGATGCTGTCGCTGTCCCTGCAGTCGTGCAACACGGCCACCGGCGCCTGCGTGATGACCTGGCACTGGGCCGAGTTCGGCCAGCAGCTCAGCCTGTACCACAGCCAGTTCATCACCAGCTTCTATTTCGCCGGCGCCGCCACCGTGATCGACCTCATCGTGTCGTTCCCGATCGCCTACTGGATCGCGTTTTACGGCGGGCGGAAGAAGAACTTCTTCCTGCTCATGCTGCTGGTCCCGTTCTTCGTGTCGTTCGTGATCCGGACCGTGGTGTGGGAGTTCATCCTGTCCGACCAGGGCATCATCCTGGGCAACCTGAAGAACGCGCACCTGCTGCCGCAGAACTTCCACGTGCTGGCCACCGGGTACGCGGTGGTGGCCGGGCTGGCCTACAACTACCTGCCCTTCACCGCGCTGCCGCTGTACGTGGCCATCGAGCGGATCGACAAGCGGGTGCTGGACGCCGCCTATGACCTGTACGCGAACCGGCGGCAGGCGTTCCTCAAGGTGATCCTGCCGCTCACCGTGCCCGGCCTGTTCGCCGCGTTCCTGCTCACGTTCATCCCGGCCCTGGGCGACTATGTCAACCAGCAGATCCTGGGTGGCACCAACAACACGATGATCGGCACCGTGATCCAGAACGCGTTCCTGACCAATCTCGACTACGCGGGCGGTTCGGCGCTGTCCGCCATCCTGATGGCCATCGCCCTGATCGGCATCTTCGCCTACGCCCGGCTGCTCGGCTCCCGGACCATCGAGGAGTACCTGTGACCGCGGCGGTGAGCACGGCGGCGGCCCGGGACACGGCCGGCCCGGGCGGCCAGCCGCACCACCACCGCCGCCGGTGGACCCGGTACCTCCTGCCCGCCTACTCCTGGCTGGTCATCGCGTACCTGGTCTTCCCGATCGCGGTCATGGTGCTGTACAGCTTCAACAAGGTAACCACCGGGCTGCCCCAGGTCAGCTTCGCCTGGAACGGCTTCACCACCCAGTGGTACCGGGAGTGGAGCAGCATCCCGCAGCTCACCTCGTCGTTCTGGCTGTCCGTCCGGCTGGCCCTGGCCAGCACGGTGCTGGCCACGATCGTGGGCACGCTGCTGGCCCTGGCCCTGGTCCGCTACCGGCCACCGCGGTTCCGCGGCAAGGGCTTCATCGAGCAGGTCATGTTCCTCAACATCGCCGCCCCCGAGATCGTGCTGGGCGCGTCCCTGCTCGGCCTGTTCGTCACGATCAACGTGGCCCGCGGCTTCGCCACGCTGCTGCTCGCCCATGTCGCGTTCAGCATCGCGTATGTCGTGGTCACGGTGCGGGCCCGGCTGGCTGGCTTCGACCGGTCGCTGGAGGAGGCGGCGCAGGACCTGGGGGCCAACGCGTGGGTGACGTTCCGCAAGGTCACCCTGCCGCTGATCTTCCCGGGCATCCTGGCCGGCGCACTGATGGCGTTCGCGCTGTCCATCGACGACTTCGTCACGTCGAACTTCGTGAGCGGGGCGGCCGTCCCGTTCCCGGTGTGGGTGTACGGCGCGACCCGGATCGGGATCCCGCCCCAGGTATTCGTGTTCGGCAGTGCCATCTTCGCGGTCGGAATCCTGTGCGCGCTGGCCAGCATCGTGGTAGCTAGGAGGCAGGCTTAGCTGGCGGGTGGGCAGGGGAGGGCGTATGGAGCAGCCGCGGCGCCGTGACGTGCTGGCGCTGGGTGGCCTGGCGGCCGCCGGGCTGGCGCTGGCCGGGTGCTCGGCCGGGGCCCCGCTGCCTACGGCCATGCACGAGCGGAACCCGGTGACCGCGTTCTGGTCCCGGCAGCGGCGGCACAGCCAGGTGAACTTCGCCAACTGGCCGCTGTACATCGACACCGGGCGCAAGACGCTGCAGGAGTTCACCGCGGCCACCGGGATCACGGTCAGCTACTCCGAAGTCATCGAGGAAGTCAGCGACTGGGTCAACAAGATCAGCCCGATTCTCCGGTCCGGCCAGTCCATCGGCTACGACATGATGGTGGTGACCAACGGGTTCTGGTTCTCCGAGCTGGTCAGCATGGGTGAACTGGTCCCGCTCGATCAGAGCATGCTGGTCAACTTCCACAAGTACGCGGCGCCCCGGTTCCAGCACCGGTCGTTCGATCCGGGAAACACGTACAGCATCCCGTGGGCGTCCGGCACCACCGGCATCGCGTGGAACCCGAAGTTCATCCAGGAGCCGGTGACCAGCATCAGCGAGCTGTGGAACCCGGCCTACAAGGGCCGGGTCGGGATGCTGACCGACATCCAGGACGTGGGCAACTTCGGCCTGCTCAAGCTGGGCATCAACCCGGAGACGTCCACCCCGGCCGACTGGCAGGCCGCGGCCAGGGTGCTCACCCAGCAGCGGCGGGGCGGCCTGGTCCGCGGCTACTACGGGCAGTCCTACATCGACGAGCTGGTCGCCGGGCATACCTGGATCTCGATGGCCTGGTCCGGCGACATCTTCCAGCAGAACCTGTCCTCCGGCAGCCAGCTCAAGTTCGTCATCCCGGACGAGGGCGGCACGCTGTGGACGGACAACATGATGATCCCCAGGTACGCGCAGAACCCGGTGGACGCGATGCTGCTGATGGACTGGTACTACCAGCCCCGGATCGCCGCCCAGCTGACCGAGTCGATCAACTACATCAGCGCGGTGCCTGCCGCCCAGCCGATCATCGCCGCGGCCGCGGCCAGGGCGGCCCGCGGCAGCCGGGCCCTGCTGCACGAGGTGGCCACCAGCGAGCTGGTCTGGCCGTCCGCCGCCGACTACAAGCGGCTGTACAACTATCCCGACGTGAGCGGCAAGGCGCAGGCTCAGTACGAGTCGATCTTCAATCCGATCATTGCCTAGCATGCCGAACGCCAGTGCCGGGCTCGCAGCCGGCCCGCGGCGCGCGGACCCGCGGGCCGCCGAGTCGCTGCGCGGCGCGCGCCCGGTCAGCTACTGGCTGGACCAGCCGGGCGCGCCGGCCGCGGCCCCCCCGCTGCACGGTGCGCAGCGGGCCGGCCTGGCCGTGGTCGGCGGCGGCTTCACCGGCCTGTGGACCGCGCTGCTGGCCAAGGAGCGTGACCCGGGCCGGGACGTGATATTGCTCGAGGGGCGCACGGTGGGCTGGGCGGCGTCCGGCCGGAACGGCGGCTTCTGCTCAGCCAGCCTGACCCACGGGCTGGCCAACGGCCTGGACCGGTTCGGCGCCGAGATGCCTACGCTGGAGCGGCTGGGCCGGCAGAACCTGGCCGAGATCGCGGACACGGTGGCCAGGTACTCGATCGACTGCGGGTTCGAGCGCACCGGCGAGCTCGTGGTGGCTACCCAGGACTGGCAGCTGCCCGGGCTGGCCGGGACGGCGGCCGCCGCCCGCGCGCTGGGCGGCGACCCGGTGCTGCTGGACGCGGCGGCGGTGCGCGCGGAAGTCGGCTCGCCAACTTACCTGGGCGGGCTGTTGGACCGGGACAGCTGCGCCCTGGTAGACCCGGCCCGGCTGGCCTGGGGACTGCGCCGCGCCTGCCTGGCCGCCGGGGTGCGGGTCCATGAGCACTCGCCGGTGACCCGGATCAGCCGGGAGGGCGGCGGGCTGCGGCTCGCTACCCCGCGGGGCAGCGTGCGGGCGGCTGCGACTGCGCTGGGCACCGGTGCCTTCCCGCCGCCGCTGCTCCGCCGGCTGAAGCTGTACCTGGTGCCGGTCTACGACTACGTGCTGATGACTGAGCCGCTGTCGGCCGGGCAGCTGGCCAGCGTCGGCTGGCGCGGCCGGCCGGGCCTGGCGGACGTGGGCAACCAGTTCCACTACTACCGGCTGACCCGGGACAACCGGATCCTGTGGGGCGGCTATGACGCGGTCTACTACAACGGCGGCCTGATCACCGCGGCGCAGGACCAGCGGCCGGCCACGTTCAGCCTGCTGGCCGGCCAGTTCTTCGACACGTTCCCGCAGCTGGCCGGGCTGCGGTTCAGCCATGCCTGGGGCGGCGTGATCGACACCTGTGCCCGGTTCTGCGCGTTCTATGGCACCGCGCACGGAGGGCGGCTGGCCTACGCGGCCGGGTACACCGGGCTGGGCGTCGGGGCCTCCCGGTTCGCCGGCCACGTCATACTGGACCTGCTCGGCGGCGAGCCGACCGAACGGACCGGGCTGGCCATGGTGCGCAGCAAGCCGGTCCCGTTCCCGCCCGAGCCGGCCCGGTCCGCGGTGATCCAGCTCACCCGGGCCTCGCTGGCCCGCGCGGACCGCCACGAGGGCCGCCGTGACCTGTGGCTGCGCACCCTGGACCGGCTCGGGCTGGGCTTCGACTCCTGACCCGCTGGCCGCCCGGCGTGCGACCCGCTGCCCGGCCCGCCCACGCATTCCTACTCACGGGTAATGTTTTCGGTGTTTCACCAATTAGCTCGCCGTTCACGGATAATGGCAGCGTCTGGCCGGGCGGGAAGGTGGCAGCTGATGACGGACGGGTGGCTCAGTGCGCCGCTCCCGGCGGCCCAGGGTGAGCCCGTGGACATCGACACCAGCGTGGCGCACATCGCGCGGGTCTACGACTACTGGCTGGGCGGCAAGGACAACTTCGCCGCCGACCGGGAAGCTGGTGAGGAGGCCCTGGCGGCCTACCCGGACCTGGTCTCCTCGGTCCGGGCCAACCGGGCGTTCCTGGCCCGCGGGGTGCGGTACCTGGCCGAGGCCGGGGTCCGCCAGTTCCTGGACATCGGCACCGGGATCCCCAGCGCCAACAACACCCATGAGGTGGCCCAGCGGGTGGCCCCGGGCAGCCGGGTGGTCTACGTGGACAACGACCCGATCGTGCTGGCCCACGCCCGCGCCCTGCTGGTGGCCGGCCCGGAAGGGGCGACCGACTACCTGGACGCCGATCTGCGGGACACCACGAAGATCCTCGAGCACGCCGCGGGGTTCCTCGACTTCTCCCGGCCCGTCGCGGTCATGCTGGTGGCCGTGCTGCACCTGATCGGCCCGGACGACGACCCGTACGGCATCGTCCAGCAGCTGATGGACGCGGTGCCGCCGGGCAGCTACCTGCTGCTGTCCCACGTGGCCTCGGATATCGAGCCGGAAAAGATGGCCGAGATGGGCAAACGGCTGAACCGGCTGCTCGCCCAGCAGGGCTGGTACCGGAACCGGGCCGAGGTGACCGGGTTCTTCGCCGGGCTGGAGCTGGCCGACCCCGGTGTGGTCCCGGTGCAGCAGTGGCGGCAGGACTCCGAGGTGGAGGGGGCCCGCCGGTCCGCCATGTGGGGCGGGGTGGCCCGGAAGACCGGCTGACCTGGGCTAGCTGCCGCGGAACACCGGCGGGCGTTTCTCGGCGAACGCCCGCAGGCCCTCGAGGTAGTCGCTGCTGTCGTACGCCTCGCGGCGCAGCCCCTGGATGCGTTCGTAGACCTGAGCCGCGACCGGCTGGTAGTCAGTCAGCACGCGGAGCTGTTCCTTGATCACCGCCATGGCCATCGGGGACTTGGTCGCGATCGTCGCGGCCATGTCGAACGTGAACGCTTCCAGGTCAGCCGCGTCCACCAGGTGGTTGATCAGCAGCCATTCCCGGGCCTTCTGGGCGTTGAGCGGCGCGGTGGTGAAGAACATCTCCTTGACGAGGTTGATCGGCAGCCGCCCGAAGAAGTGCAGCAGCCCGGTCGTGTTGTAGGGCAGGCCCAGGTTGGCGGCGGTGATGGCGAAGGAGGCCGTTTCGTCCGCGGTGACCAGGTCAGAGCTGAGCACCAGGTCCAGTGCGCCGCCCCAGACGCTGCCGTGCACCATCGCGATGACCGGGGCCGGGAACGTACGGATCGCCCGGAGCAGCCCTTCGAGGTGGTCGTTGTAGCCGAGCGGGTCACGGTGGCCCCGGGGCAGTTCGTTGATGTCATGGCCGGACGACCACACGCTCATGCCCGGCGCGGCACGGAGCACCACGGCCCGCACCTGCTGGGCCTGCAGGCGGGCCAGGGCGGCGATCACGCCACTGGCCAGCCGGGCCCCGATGGCGTTGCGCTTGCGCGGGTCGTCCAGGGTGATGACCCCGACATGCCCGCGCACCTCGGCCTGGACCGGGGCCGCCGCGTGGCTGCCCGTGGTCCCGGCCGCGGCCCTCGGCGGCTGGCCCGGCGCACTGCCGTCCCCGCTGGCCAGGGCCACGTACGTCCGGGCCAGCGTGTCCTTCCCGGTGCCCAGCACGGTGCTCACCAGCCGGAGTACCTCGAGCTGCTGCTCGCCGGCCAGCGCGCTGGCCGTGTGCTGCCAGAGCATCTCGCCCAGCACGTTGAATGCCCCCTGGGCCTCGGCCAGGTCGACGCCGGCCACGAACCGGTCTGCGGCCAGCCGCTGGGACGGGGCGACGATCGAATCCGCGCACCCCTCGTCCACGCACCGCAGCACGAGGCCGAGCAGCTGGCCCACCTCGCGGCGGTGCTGCTCCGGGCTGGCCACCGGCTGGCCGGCCGCGGCGCGCTCCCCGAGTGCCGCTACCGTGTCGCTGATCACCTGGTCCTGCACACTGGCCAGGATTGCTGATCTGGTCATGACCGTCACCTCCATGGCGCCCCGCCCGCCGGTCCGGGACAGTACCTCGGCACAACGCTTCAGGCCGCCCCTCCGCTACAGCCTGCGCCGGGCCCGCCTGCTCAGGGAAGGGGCGAATTCCCCCGGCCGCCTGGGCCAGGCCCGCTTCGCGGAGTCATGCGGGCTGCGCTGGCACCGGGCAGCGGCCGGGCCGCCGCCCCGCGACCGCGGTGAACGCGATGGTCTGCGTCCACCAGGACGGGTCCTCGCCATGAGCCAGGAACGCGTCGATCAGCTGGTCGTCCAGCCGGCCCGATGCCACCAGCCGGGGGCGCAGCTCGGTGACCGTCTCCCGCCAGTACCCGGCCCACGGCGAGCCACCGGGATACAGCGCCGTCTCGGCCGTGGCTGCGACGCGGGCCAGTCCCAGGCCGGACAGCAGGGCAGGCAGCTTGCGGCCGATGAAATAGTCGATGCCCTGCTCGCGTGACCAGGCCAGCCAGCCGTCCCAGAACGCCCGGATGCCGGCCGGCTCGGCCACGCTGACCGGCAGGAAGTCGGGCTCGATGAGCAGCACCGCGCCGCCGGGCCGGGCGCTGGCCACCAGGTTGGCCACCGCGGTCCGCACATCGCCGACATGGTGCAGCACGGCCCGGGCCGTGACCAGGTCGAAGCCGCCCGGCTCGACCGGCCCGGCCAGGATGTCGCCCGGGCGGAACTCCACCCCGGTGACCCCGGGGTCAGCCAGCGACACGTCCAGGTCGACCGCCACCGCCTGCCCGCCGGGTGTGACCCGCCCGGCCAGCCAGGCCGACATGGAGCCGTTGCCGAAGCCCACTTCCAGCGTCCGCGCTCCCGGCTGGGCGGCGCCGAGTTCGGCAATGTGCCGCCGGTGCATCGGGTCGAGCAGCCGGGACATCAGTGCCAGCCGCTGCCGTTCACCCCGCTGATGGTGATCGAGTACATAATCTTCGGCCACGCCGCCGCCCCCCGCTGGCCGCTCGGCCATGAGCGCGGTTGTTTGTGCCCCACCGGCGGGGCCCAACTCACCGCGCTCATGACGTACCCTGCCTGCTTGCGGTTGACGCGGCGCCCGGCCGCCGCCTGGGTCATCTCATGGATCAGATGCCATATGTGAGCATGGCCAGGTGACGATGGCACGGCACCGAATGGAGCATCAATGCGTCTTGATCCCGCGATCGCCGACGAGTTCCGCGGCATCCTGGCCACCGTGGCCGCCATCCCGGTCACCCCGTTCGGTCCCGACGGCGCACCGGACTGGGACTGCCATGCCCGGCTGATCGGCCGCCTGGTCGACGCCGAGCTCACCCTGATTACACCGAACGGCAACACCGGCGAGTTCTACACGCTGGGCGAGGCGGAGACCGAGACCGCCGTCGAGTCGGCGGTCCGTGCGGCTGGCGGCCGGGCCGAGGTGCTGGCCGGGGTCGGTCATGACGTGGCCACCGCGGCCCGGGCGGCGGCGCACGCCCGCGCGGCCGGGGCACGGATGATCATGGTGCACCAGCCGGCCAGCCCGTACCTGTCCGCGGACGGCTGGGTGGACTATCACGTGGCCGTCGCGGGCGCCGTTCCCGACATGGGCGTGGTGCTGTACATCCGGGAGCCGCGGATCACCGGCCAGCACATCCGGCGGCTCGGCGAGCTGTGCCCCAACGTGGTCGGGGTCAAGTACGGCGTGCGCGATCAGGTGCAGTTCGCCGCGGTGGCCCGGGACGCCGGCCTGGACCGGTTCACCTGGCTGGCCGGGCTGGCCGAGCTGGCCGCCCCCGGGTGCTGGGCCTACGGCGCCCGGGGCTTCACGTCCGGCCTGGTCAACGTGGCGCCCAAGCTGTCGGTGGGCATGCTGTACACGCTGCGCGGCGGTGACTGGGACGGGGCCATGAAGATCTGGGAGGCGTGCCGCGCGTTCGAGGGACTGCGCGCCGCGGACGCCTCGGCGGACAACGTCAGCGTGGTCAAGGAGGCGCTGGCCCGGCTCGGCCTGGCCCGGCGCGATGTCCGGCCGCCCAGCCGGCTGCTGCCCGAGCCGGTCCGCGACCAGATTGGCAAGATCCTGGCCGGCTGGGGCCTCACCTGAGGCGGCGGGCGCACCGCCCGGTGGCCCGCGTCACCGGGACAGCAGGGCCGCGGCGGTGCGCCGGGCGCCATCGCGGGCGAGCTGGGCGAGGAGCTCGGTGAGCAGCTCGCCGAGCACCGCCGAATCGGCCAGGCCGCCGAACACCTCCCGGATCCCGAGCAGCGCCCCGGCTACCCGGCCCGCCTGGTCAGCCCTGTCCCCGGCCCCGATTCCCGCTCCCGCCCTGGCCAGCCGGGAGCGGAACAGCCCGGCCAGCGGGTCATCGACCGGGAACGGCTGTCCGTCATCCGCCCGCCCGGCCCATACGTGCCGCATCCAGGCGGCGACCGCGAGCGCCGCCCACACCGGCGGGGTGCCGGATCGAAGCCGGTCCGCGACCGTGCCGAGCAGCCGCTGCGGCAGCTTCTGGCTGCCGTCCATGGCCACCTGCGCGCACCGGTGCCGCAGTGCGCTGTTGCCGAACCGGCGGAGCACCTGCTCCGCGTAGCCGTCCGGTTCCATGCCGGCCGGCGCCTGCACGGTCGGCGCGGCGTCGTCGATCATCAGCCGGTGGGCGGCGGCCGCGAAGACATCGTCGCGGAGCGCGTCGAGGATGAACTCGTACCCGGCCAGCCCGCCGAGGTAGGCCAGGGCCGAGTGCGCGCCGTTGAGCAGGCGCAGTTTCACCTTCTCGTAGGGCGCGACGTCGGCCACCAGTTCCGCCCCGGCCTTCTCCCAGGCCGGCCGGGGGGCGGCGAAGCTGTCCTCGATGACCCACTGGGTGAACGGCTCGGCTACCACCGCGCCCAGGTCGCGCAGGCCCAGCAGCGCCGCCACGCCGGCCCGGTCCGCGTCGGAGGTGGCGGGCACGATGCGGTCCACCATGCTGGCCGGGAAGGCGGCCTGGGCGCGGATCCAGCCGGGCAGCGCGGCCGCCGTGGCGTGGCGGGCCGCGTACGCCTCCGCGTAGTCCAGCACGAAGCCGCGCACGGTGGGGCCGTTGGCGGGCAGGTTGTCGCAGCACAGCACCGTGATGGGGCCAGCGCCGGCTGCGGCCCGGGCGGCCAGCCCGGCGGTCAGCTGGCCGATCACCGTCTGCGGCGGGCGCCCGGCCAGGTCAGCGGCGATCTGCGGATCTCCCAGCTGCAGCCGGCCGGTGGCCGGGTCGTGCCGGTAGCCCTTCTCCGTCACCGTCAGGCTGATGATGCTCACTTCCGGCTGGGCCATCCGGCCGGTGACCGCAACGGGATCGGCGCCCGCGTAGCGCACCTCGCGGACCGCGCCGATCACCTGCGGCCTGGCCTCTGCGCCGTCCCGGACCAGCAGCGTGTACAGGTAGTCCTGCGGCGCGAGCTGCCCGGCCACCCGCGGGCTGCGCTGCGTCACGCCGCAGCTTCCCCAGTCGCCGCACTCCTCGGTGTACCAGGCCTGGTGCGCGCGGTGGAACGCCCCGATGCCCAGGTGGACCATGCGGACCCGGCGCTGGCGCGGGTCGATGGCCGGGCGGAACGCGGCAGGCAGCCGGGGCAGCTCGGCCAGGCTGAGCCTCCGGCCCGCGCCCGGCCTGCCGGGCGAGCCGGCGGTCCCCGTCACAGCACCGCCCCGAGCTGCCACGGGGTGAACTCCTCCTCGCCGAACCCGAGCAGCTCGCTGGCGGTGCGCTGCCCAGAGGCGGTGGCGAGCACCAGAGCGAAGATGCGCTGGCCCAGCCCGGCCACCGTGGCGCTGCCATCGGCGATCTCGCCGCAGTTCACATCCATGTCCTCGGTCATCCGGCGGTAGGTCTCGGAGTTCGAGCAGAGCTTCAGGCTGGGCGCCGGCTTGCCGCCGAACACGGAGCCGCGCCCGGTCGTGAAGCACGTCAGCTGCGCGCCCCCGGCGACCATGCCGGTCACCGACACCGGGTCGTAGCCGGGAGTGTCCATGAAGACCAGGCCGCTTTCGATGACCGGCTCCGCGTAGCGGTAGACGGCCCGCAGCGGGGTCGTGCCGCCCTTCGCCACCGCACCGAGCGACTTCTCCGTGATCGTGGTGATGCCGCCCGCCTTGTTGCCGGGCGAGGGGTTGCCGTCCAGGGTGCCTGCGTCTTGCGCGGCGTACGCCTCCCACCAGGCGATCCGTTCCCTGATCGCGTCGGCGACGGCAGGCTCGGCGGCACGGGCGATGAGCAGGTGCTCGGCACCGTAGATCTCCGGCGTCTCGCCCAGCACCGCGGTGCCGCCGCAGCTGACCAGCAGGTCCGCGGCGGCGCCGAGCGCCGGGTTGGCGGTGATGCCCGAGTAACCGTCCGAGCCACCGCATTCCAGGCCCAGGATGAGCCGGCTGGCAGGCACCGGCACGCGGCGGGCGGCGTCTGCGGCGGGCAGCAGTTCCGCCAGCGCGTCGAGCCCGGCCCGCACCGCGGCGGTGGTGCCGCCTGCCTCCTGGATGCTCAGGCTGGCCGCCGGGTTGGGGCCGCTGGCGAGATCCAGGTCGGCGAGCTGGTTGACCTCACAGCCGAGCCCGACGGTCAGGATGGCGGCGAAGTTCGGGTGCGCGGCGTACCCCTGCAGCGTCCGGCGCAGCAGCCGCATCCCTTCGCCTGCGACAGTCATCCCGCACCCGGTGCCGTGCGTGAGCGCGACGACGCCGTCCACATTCGGGAACGAGCCCAGGCGGCGCTCGGCCTCCCGTGCGATCAGCTTCGCCACCGTGGCCGAGCAGTTGACCGAGGTCAGTACGCCGATGTAGTTACGGGTGCCGACCCGTCCGTCGGCCCGGACGAACCCGTCGAACGTGGGCGGCGGGAGCTGCCCGGCCGCCGGTGCTGGGCCGCTGGCGGCCCGGCCGGCGGGCGCCGCGCCGCCCGCGGCCGGCCCGGTGTCACCCTGGATGCCCGGCGCGAACCCGAGGTTGTGCGTATGCACATGCTCCCCGGCTGGGATCGGCACCGCCGCCACCCCGATGATCTGGCCGTACTTGCGGACCGGTGCGCCCGATGCCACCTCCCGCAGCGCGACCTTGTGCCCGCGCGGTACTGGGCTCCGTATCGTGAGCGGCTGCGGGCCGGCCGGGCTGTCCAGCTGCTCACCAGGCACCAGGTCGTCCAGCGCCACGGCGATGTCATCCCCAGGTGCCAGTACCAGCAGCCGGGATCGTTCCGGGGTCATCCTGTTCCTCCTTGGTCAAGGCGGTAGGCGCGTTTCGGCAGCCGGTAGGCGAGGTCCCTGGCGACCTCGGCGGCCTCATCAGCGGGTAGCCGGTGCTCGGCGACCAGCCGGGCCAGGAAACCGCAGTCGACCCGGCGCGCCACGTCGTGCCGTACCGGGATGGACGGGAACGCGCGGGTGTCGTCGGTGAACCCGACCGTGTTGTAGAACCCTGCGGTCTCCGTGGTCAGCTCCCGGTAACGGCGCATGCCCTCGGGGCTGTCGTGGAACCACCACGCCGGGCCGAGATAGACGGCGGGGTACACGCCGGCCAGCGGGGCCAGCTCGCGCGAGTAGGCCGACTCGTCCAGGGTGAACAGCACCAGCCGCAGCCGGGGGTCGTCACCGAACCGGTCGAGCAGGGGGCGGAGAGCGTGCACGTAGTCGGTGGCGGCGGGGATGTCGCCGCCCGAGTCCGGGCCGAACTCCGCGTAGAGGAGGCGGTCATGATTGCGCACCGCGCCGGGATGCAGCTGCATCACCAGGCCGTCGTCGACGGACATCCGCGCTGACTCGGTGAGCATCTGGGCACGGAACAGCTCGGCGTCACCCGGGTCCGGGCCCGCCTGCCCGGCGGCCCGCCGCAGCCGGTCGTACAGCCGGGCCGCGTCAGCGGGATCCAGGTCGGCGGTGAGCGCGGTGGGGTGGCCGTGATCGGTGGCGGTCGCGCCGGCCCGCCGGAAGTCCTCGCGCCGCCGGGCCAGCGCATCCAGGTACCCCGCGTAGCTGCCGGTGTCGGTCCGGGTCAGCTCACCGAGCCGGGCGACATCCGGCAGCCAGCCGGGCCGCTCCGGGTCGGTGACCGGGTCAGGGCGGAAGGTCGGGATGACCCGCGAGCCTGGGGCGGCCCACCCGTCGGCGGCCAGCTGGGCGTGATGGTCCAGACTGCCGGTCGGCGAGTCCGTGGTGGCGAGTACTTCGATGCCGAACCGCCGTAGCAGCGCCCGGGGCCGGTAGCCGGGCTCGGCGATCCTCGCCGTCAGCTCGTCATACACCGCGTCCGCGGTCTTCGGTCCCAGCCGCTCGGTCACGCCGAAGATCTCGGCCAGGGACTGCTCCAGCCAGAGGCGGCTGGGTGTGCCGCGGAACAGGTACCAGTGCGCACAGAACGTGCGCCACGCCTCCCGCGGGCTGACCTGGACGCGGCCGTGGCGGTCCGGCACCCCCAGGTGCTGCGGCGGCACGCCCTGGCTGTACAGCATCCGGGTCAGATAGTGATCCGGCGTGACGAACAGCGCGGCCGGGTCAGGTAGCGGCGCGTCGTCGGCGAGCAGCGCCGGGTCCACGTGCCCGTGCGGGCAGATCAGCGGCAGGCCGCGGACCTCGGCGTACAGGTCGCGGGCGATGGCCCGGGTCGCCGGGTCGGCGGGGAACAATCGGTCCGGGTCCATCATCAGCGCTCCTTGCTGCTTTGACTGCCGCGCTCCGGCACCAGCCGTGCCCTCTCTCACCAGTCGTGCACCGTGCCGTCGGCCAGCCGGTTGACCGGCAGGTAGGCAGGCTCATAGGGGTACCGCGCCGCGAGCTGCTCGTCGATCGAGACGCCCAGCCCGGGCTCCTCCCCGGGATGCAGGTAGCCGTGGCGGAAGCGGTACGCGCGCGGGAATACCTCGTCCACGATCGGCTCATGCCGCATGTATTCCTGAATGCCGAAGTTGGGGATGGCCAGGTCGAGGTGCACGGCGGCGGCCATGGTGACAGGCGACAGGTCGGTCGCACCGTGCGAGCCGGATTTCACCCCGTACACCTCGGCCAGGCCGAAGATCCGCCGCACGTGGCTGATGCCACCGGCGTGCCCGACCGAGGTGCGGATGTAATCGATGAGCCGCTCACGGATCAGCTGCTCGCAGTCCCAGACCGAGCTGAATACCTCGCCGATGGCCAGCGGGGTGGTGGTGTGCTGGCGGACCAGGCGCAGCGCAGCCTGGTCCGCTGCCGGGGTGACGTCCTCCAGCCAGAACAGGTCGTAGGGCTCGAGAGCCCGGCCGAGCCGCGCCGCCTCCAGCGGGGTGAGCCGGTGGTGCGCATCGTGCAGCAGCGGCAGTTCCGGGCCGAAGCGCTCCCGGACCTTCTCGAAGACGCCCGGGATGTGCCGCAGGTAGGCTCGCGAGTCCCAGGTCTCCTCGGCGGGCTGGCCGCCGCGGACCGCAGGCTCGTAGCGGCCGGGGGCGACACCGCGGCCCGCCCCGTAGACCGGCCCGAGACCGGGAACCGCGCTCTGGATCCGCACGGCCCGGTAGCCCAGCCCCAGGTGCCGTTCCACCGAGTCGAACAGCTCGGGCAGGTCAGTCCCGGTGGCGTGGCCGTAGGCCAGCACGCCGTCCCGGGCCGCCCCGCCGAGCAGCTGATAGACGGGCAGGCCGGCGATCTTGCCCTTGATGTCCCACAAGGCCACGTCGACCGCGGCGATCGCGGTCATGGCGACCGTGCCGCCCCGCCAGTAGGCCCCCTTGTACAGGTACTGCCAGGTGTCCTCGATGCGCTGGGGGTCCCGGCCGATCAGCACGGGGATGACATGGTCGCGCAGGTAGCTGGCCACGGCCAGTTCCCGGCCGTTGAGCGTCGCGTCGCCGACGCCGGTCACCCCATCGCTGGTGGTCACCTTCAGGGTGACGAAGTTCCGTCCCGGGCTGGTGACGATGACCCGGGCGTCGCTGATCTTCATCGCGCACCCGGTTCCGGGGCGGCCTGCCAGCCGATCGCCAGCCCCGCCGTGTCCGGCAGCGCCGGCAGGCCGTCATCGCCGGAGTCGAAGTAGCCGGGGAACCGCTCGTGTATCGCGGGCAGGATGCCGAGCACGGTCCGCAGGTGGGCGGTGAGCACCTGGTCGGCCCGCTGAGCGTCGCCCGTCTTGAGCGCGGTGGCTATCTCTTCATGCTGGCCCAGGGCGTCATCGATGCCGTGCGGCTCGGGCAGGCTGAGCCAGCGCACCCGGTTGAGGTGTGCTCCCGCACCGCCCGCCAGCCGGCTCACCCCGTCGAAGCCGCTCAGCCGGGCGAGCTCGGCATGGAACAGATCGTCGGCCGTATAGAACGCCGGGTAATCCTTTCTCAGCGCGGCCTGACGCTGCGCGTACAGGGCGGTGTCCAGCCCGCCGCAGGCGTCCGCGGCAGTGTTCTGGCAGCCCACGGCCAGCACCGCCCGTTCAAGCACTTCACGGACGAACTGGGCCTGGCGGACCTGGCGGGTGCTGATCCTGGCCACCGCCGTGCCGCGCTGCGGCGAGATGACGAGCAGCCCGTCCTCGGCCAGTTGCAGGAACGCCTCGCGGACTGGCGTCCGGCTGACCCCCAGGGCGGCGGCGACCTCCTTCTCCGACAGCGGCTGCCCGGGCTCGGCCCGGCACTGCACGATGTCGCGCAGCAGCAGCCGGTACACCTGCCCGCGCACGGAGGACTCCCGGGCCTGCTGGCTGGAAAGCGCCAGCCCAGGCGGCTGGACGTCCGATGTCACCATGGGCTTCCCGCTCCTGCCGGGTGGGCCGCGCGGTGGCTACCACGATCACTGTTACGGCCACCGCTACCACTGTTGGTCTGCATACTACCATGGTAGTATGCAGAACGCTGCTAGGCTGGCCGCGATCCGGACGTCAGGAGGCATGATGACGGGAGCCCTTGAGGCAATCACCGCGGCCCGCCTGCTCCCGGTGGTGGTGATCGACGACCCCGGGGCGGCCCGGCCGCTCGCCACTGCGCTGCAGCGCGGTGGTGTGCGCTGCGCCGAGATCACGCTGCGGACGGCGGCGGCCGAGGCGGCGATCCGCGCGATGGCCGCCGATCCTGGCCTCGTGGTAGGCGCCGGGACGGTGCTGAACGCCGCCCAGGCGGCCCGGGTCATCGACGCGGGGGCCCGGTACATCGTCACGCCGGGCCTGAGCCTGGAGGTCGTACGGCACTGCCAGGCCAGGTCGGTGCCGGTATTCCCGGGCGTGGCGACGGCCACCGAGCTGATGGCCGCCCTCGACGCGGGCATCGAGACGGTGAAGTTCTTCCCCGCCGAGCCACTGGGCGGGGTGGCCATGCTGACGGCGCTCAGCGCGCCGCTGCCGATGATGAGGTTCATCCCGACCGGCGGGATCACGCCGGGCAATCTTGCTGGCTATCTCCGCCATCCCGCTGTGCTGGCGGCCGGCGGCAGCTGGATGGTCGCCGCCAGCCTGCTGCGGGCGGGGAACTTCGATGCGATCACCAAGCTGACAGCGGAAGCCGTGGCGATCGCGGGCGCCGATTAGGAGAAGGACCCATGGCTCTCATTGAGACCAGGCCCGCCGAGGAATGCCGGTTCGACGAGATCTCCCTCGGCGAGGTCATGCTGCGCTTCGACCCCGGGGATGCCCGGATCAGGACGGCACGCTCATTCCAGGTCTGGGAGGGCGGCGGCGAGTACAACGTCGCGCGCGGGCTGCGGCGCTGTTTCGGGCTGCAGACCGGGGTGGTAACGGCGTTCGCCGACAATGACATCGGCCGGCTGGCGGAGGATTTCATCCTGCAGGGCGGCGTCGATACGTCCCTGATCTGCTGGGTTCCCTTCGACGGCGTCGGGCGCACCGTCCGCAACGGGCTCAACTTCACTGAGCGCGGCTTCGGCGTGCGCGGGGCCCGGGGTGTGTCCGACCGCGGCCGCACCGCGGCCAGCCAGCTGCGGCCGGGTGACATCCCGTGGGAGCACATCTTCGGCACGCTCGGCGTGCGCTGGTTCCACACGGGCGGGATCTACGCCAGCCTCTCGCCGGAGGCGGCGGACGTGGTCGCCGAGGCCACCCAGGCTGCCCAGCGGCACGGCACCGTGGTCTCCTACGACCTGAACTACCGGCCGAGTCTCTGGCAGGCGATCGGCGGTCAGGCCCGCGCGCAGGACGTCAACCGACGGCTGGTCGAGCACGTCGATGTCCTGCTCGGCAACGAGGAGGACTTCACGGCCTGCCTCGGGTTCCCCGTGCCGGACACCGGGGCGGACTTCGACTCGCTCAGCGCCACGGCGTTCAAGCAGATGATCGGCGAGGTGACCGGCCGGTATCCGCACCTCAAGGTGGTGGCCACGACGCTGCGGACAGTGCGGTCAGCCTCGGTCAACGACTGGGGCGCGGTCGCCTGGGCGGACGGGGCCTTCGCCGAGGCGACCCACCGGCCCGGCCTGCACATTCTGGACCGGGTCGGCGGCGGCGACAGCTTCGCCTCCGGGCTGGTCTATGCCCTGCTGAACGGCGGGGACCTTGCCGCTGCGGTCGAGTACGGGGCGGCGCACGGCGCGCTCGCCATGACGACGCCCGGGGACACTTCGATGGCCAGCCTGGCCGAGGTGGAGGCGCTGGCCCGCGGCGGCAGCGCCAGGGTGCAGAGATGACGGTCCAGTGATGAAGCTGCGTTCCGAGGGCTGGTTCGGCGGGGACGGGATGCGGGCGTTCAGCCACGGCACCCGGATGCGGCAGCTCGGCGCGGATCCCCGGGACTACCGGGGCAAGCCGGTCATCGCGATCGTTAACACCTGGTCCGAGCTGAACCCGTGCCACATGCACCTGCGCGAGCGGGCCGAACACGTCAAGCGGGGCATCTGGGCGGCGGGCGGCTTCCCGGCCGAGTTCGGCGTGGCGTCGCTGTCCGAGACGTTCCAGAAGCCGACGCCCATGCTGTACCGGAACCTGCTGGCCATGGACACCGAGGAGCTGCTCCGGTCCTACCCGGCCGACGGCGCGGTGCTGATGGGCGGCTGTGACAAGACCACCCCGGCGCTGCTGATGGGCGCGGCCAGCGCGGGCATCCCAGCCATCTACCTGCCTGCCGGGCCGATGCTGCGCGGCAACTACCGGGGCGGCCCGCTGGGCAGCGGGACCGACCTGTGGAAGTACTGGGACGACCAGCGGGCCGGCCTGATCGGTGACGGGGAGATGGCCGACCTGGCCTGCGGCATCGCCCGCTCGCCCGGGCACTGCATGACGATGGGTACCGCGTCCACCATGACCTCGGCCGCCGAGGTGCTCGGCATGACGCTGCCCGGCGCCGCCTCCATCCCGGCCGTGGACTCAGCGCACTACCGGATGGCCACCGCGACCGGCCGCCAGATCGTGGAGATGGCCTGGGCGAACCTCACCCCTGACCAGATCATGACCGCCGAGGCGTTCGAGGACGCGGTGGCCACAGTGCTGGCCCTGGGCGGGTCGACCAACGCGGTCATCCACCTGATCGCGATGGCGGGCCGCTGCGGCGTGCCGCTGTCGCTGGACGACTTCGACGGGATCTCCCGGCGGGTCCCAGTCCTGGCCAACGTCCGTCCCGGCGGCAAGTACCTGATGGAGGACTTCTACTACGCGGGCGGGCTGCGCGCGCTGCTGGCCGAGCTGGCCAAAGTGCCTGGCGCGCTGCACACCGGCCGGCTCACGGTGACCGGCCGTTCCCTCGCTGACGCGCTGGCCGGGGCTGAGGTCTACCACGAGGACGTGATCCGCAACGCCGGCACGGCGCTGGCGGCAGAAGCGGGCCTCGCGGTGCTGCGCGGCAACCTGGCCCCGGACGGGGCCGTGATCAAGCACATCGCGGCCGAGCCCGCGCTGCTCAGGCACACCGGCCCGGCCGTGGTGTTCGACAGCTACCGGGACATGCAGCGGCAGATCAACGACCCGGCGCTGGGCATCACCCCGGACTCGGTGCTGGTGCTGCGCAACGCCGGCCCGCTGGGCGGCCCGGGCATGCCGGAGTACGGCATGCTGCCGATCCCGGACTACCTGCTGGCCCAGGGGGTCCGGGACATGGTGCGGATCTCCGACGCGCGGATGAGTGGCACCAGCTACGGGGCCTGCGTGCTGCACGTGGCGCCCGAGTCATTCACCGGCGGGCCACTGGCCCTGGTCCGCACCGGCGACCTGATCACGCTGGACGTGGCCGGCCGGGTGCTCCGGCTGGAGCTGAGCGATGCGGAACTGCACCAGCGCCGCGCCGCCTGGCGCCCGCCGCCGCCCCGCTATGAGCGTGGTTACGGCGCGCTGTACAGCGAGCACGTGACCCAGGCGGACAAAGGCTGTGATTTCGGGTTCCTGGCCCGGGCCGGCCGGAACCCCGAGCCCGACCCGCGTTAGATCACCGCTGGCCGGCCGGGCCGGGAGGCCGTCCCGGTCATCAGACGGCGGGGCCCCGGCCCGTAGTGTGGACCGGCGTGCCGGTGCCCGCTGATTCAGCAGCGACAGGACGATTGATCATGATCCAGGGATACAACCCGCGCACCGGCCAGCCCACCGGCGAGCCGGTCGCCGAGACCAGCGACAGCGCGCTGGACGCGGCCGCCGCGGCGGCGGCCGGGGCGGCCGCGCTGTGGGCCGCGGCGGGCCCGGCGGGCCGGGCCAGAGCGCTGGCCGCGGTGGCCGGCGCGCTGGACAGCCGGGCCGCCGAGCTGGCCGGGGTGGCCGACACCGAGACGGCACTGGGCCTGGCCCGGCTGACCGGTGAGGTGGCCCGGGCCACCGGCCAGCTGCGGATGTTCTGCGACGTGCTGGCCGACGGCAGCTACCTGGACGTGATCACCAGCCCGCCGGGCCATGGCGTGCCCGGGCTGCGGCACATGATGCACCCGGTCGGCCCGGTCGCCGTGTTCGCCGCGTCCAACTTCCCGTTCGCGTTCTCGGTGGCCGGCGGGGACACCGCCTCCGCACTGGCGGCCGGCTGCCCGGTAGTGGTCAAGGCGCACGAGGGGCACCCGCGGACGTCGGTGCTGACCGCCCGGATCGTGGCCGAAGCGATGGCCGCGGCGGGCGCGCCGCCCGGCACGTTCGCCGTGGTGTACGGCGTCCCGGCCGGCGTCCGGCTGCTCCGGCACCCGGCCATCACGGCGGCCGGCTTCACCGGGTCGGTGCGCGGCGGGCTGGCGCTGGCCAGGATCTGCGCGGAACGCCCGGCGCCGATCCCGTTCTTCGGCGAGCTCGGCTCGGTCAACCCGGTCGTCATCCTGCCCGGTGCGGCCGCCGCCCGGGCCACCGAGATCGCCACCGGGTACGCCGGCTCGCTGACCACGGGGGCGGGGCAGTTCTGCACCAACCCGGGCCTGCTGTTCGTCCCGGACGACCCCGGGCTGCGCACCGCGATCGCGGACGCGGTCGCGTCGTCGGCCGGCGCGCCCATGCTGACCGGCCGGATCCACGGGTCCTACCAGGCCGCCGTGGCCGAGCTGGCGGCCAGCCCGGCGGTCACCCCGGTGGCCGACGGCCAGCCCGGGGAGGGCCCGTGGGCGGCCACCCCGCACGTGTACGGCACCACCCTGGAGCAGTTCGCGGCCGGGCTGCCCAAGCTGGCTGAGGAGCACTTCGGGCCGGCCGGGCTGGTCATCACGTACCAGTCGGCCGCGGACCTGATCCCGGTCCTGGCCCGGCTGGGCGGCAACCTGGCCGGCGTGATCCACGGCGACCCGGACTCGGCCGCGGACATGGCCGCCGCGGCCCAGGTCACGGACGTGTTCACCCGGACCACCGGGCGGGTGGTGTGGAACGGCTGGCCGACCGGGGTCGCGGTCACCTGGGCTCAGCAGCACGGCGGCCCGTTCCCGGCCACCACCGCGGCCGGCTACACGTCGGTCGGCGCCACCGCGATCCGCCGCTGGCTGGTCCCGGTCACGTACCAGGACTTCCCCGCGCCCCTGCTGCCCGAGCCGCTGCGGCCCGGCGCCTAGTGCGCAGCGGAGCCTACCTCTACCCGTGGGACGTGGACCGCGACCCGGCCGCCGCGGGCCGGGTGGCCGGGCCCGGCCTGGCCGCGGTGTGCGCGGCAGGCTGACCAGGGTCAGCCGCCGGGCGGCCGGGCCGGGCCGTAGCCCGCGTCGTGGGCGAGCAGGGCCACGTGCAGGGAGGCCCGCGATTCCGCCGAATCCAGGTCCACACCGAGGATCCGCTCGATGTGCCGCAGCCGGCCGTACAGGGTGGGCCGGGCTACGTGGGCCCGGGCCGCCGCGCCGGCTTTGCTGCCGCCCGCGGCCAGGTAAGCGCCCAGCACCCCGGCCAGGGCGGTGCCGTGCGCCGCGTCGTAGCGGAGCAGCGGGCCGAGTTCGCGGTCCACGAACGTGGCCAGCCTCGGATCCCCGCCGAGCAGGAACAGCAGGCCACGCAGCCGCAGGTCGGCGAGCCGGTAGAACGGCCGGCCGTCGGTGCCCCGCGGGCCCTCGGCCGCGGCGTCGGCGACCTGCCGGGCCTCCAGCAGGGAGCGCCGCACGTCCGGGACACCGCTGGCCGGGGCGCCCGCGCCGATCACCGGGTCGTCACCCGGCACCCCGTAGGGCCGGCTGGCCCGCCGGGCCAGCCCGCGCCGGACCGCTTCGCACACCCGGCCCAGCACCTGCTGCGGGTCGGCGGTGCCGGGCACCGAGAGCACGGCCCCGGCCCGGACGTCGTCCAGCGACCCGACCAGCGCCGGGATCCGGTCCGCCCGGCAGGCCTCGGCTACCGCCTCGGCCATGTCCAGCACCCGGGCCTGGGCCAGCAGCCCCGCCCCCCGGTCCCGGGACCTGAGCACCGCGGTGACCAGCTGGCGGCCGGTCACCGGCACGCCGAGCGCCCGGGCCTGGGCCGAGATCTCGTCCGGGTCGCCGCCTGGCCCGGCCAGGATGGCGCTGATCAGGGTCCGGTGCGCCTGCCGTTCCAGGCTCTCCTGCTGCCGGGCCAGCAGGCGGCCCAGGGCCAGCGTGGTGGCGGCCCGCTCGACCAGCACGGTATCCACCGGGCCGGGCGGCCCGTCGCAGACCAGGATCACCCGGCCCCAGTCCTCACCGCGGGCGCCGACCGTGGTCACCAGCCAGCCGCTGCTCTGGTCATAGGCGGTCCGGGGGGACGGCGGCAGGGCCCGGGACCGCGCCTCGAAGCTGGCCAGCAGCTGGGCCGGGTCGGCCCCGGCTGGCTCGCAGGCCAGCACGTGATGCGACAGGTCCTCCAGGAGCAGCGGCCGGCCCGCCAGCAGGCTGGCCTGGCGGAGGATCTCACCCGGCCCGGCGCCGGCCACGGCCAGGTCGGTGAACACCTCGTGCAGCCGGGCCGACGCCCGGAGCTGATCGAGCTGGTCGCTGATGATCAGCGCGTGCACCGCCTCGGTGATCTCGACGAACGGCACCTCGTGCTGGAACACGATGAGCGGCAGGCCGTGTGCCTCGGCCGCGGCCACGAAACCGGCCGGCAGGCCGCCGGTGAACTTGCGGCCCAGCTCGACCGCGAGCGCGCTGGCCCCGACCCCGGCCAGGCCGGACACGTACGCGTCCAGCAGCGGGGCCTCGTCGGGCAGCGCGATGCCCGTGCTGAGCACCAGTTCGCCGCCGTGCAGCAGCCGGGCCGCGTCGGGCAGCTCGATCACGTGCACCCAGCGGACCGGCCTGTCCAGCTGGTCCGCGGCCGCCAGCACGCGGGGCAGCCCGCGCTGCACCACGTCGAGCCGCAGCACCTCGGCCACCGTCGGCACCGGTCACCTCCCGCGGTCACTCGTCAGGCCTGCTCTAGCTGAACATAGTGTCAGGATCTGAGCAAGATTCCTATCACTGTGTAGCACCGCGGCGGGCTGAATGACGGGCAGACTGGGACCATGTCAGAACTCCTTGAGCGGCACCGCCGCGTCCTGCCCAACTGGGCGGCCCTCTACTACGACGAGCCGCTCGAGCTGACCAGCGGCAGTGGCAGCCGGGTCACCGACTCCGCCGGCCGCAGCTACCTGGACTTCTTCTGCGGGATCCTGACCAACATGCTCGGCTACGACGTGCCCGAGGTGCGCGAGGCCGTGCAGCGCCAGCTGGACACCGGGATCGTGCACACGTCCACGCTCTACCTCATCCGGCACCAGGTGGAGCTGGCCGAGAAGCTGGCCAGGCTGTCCGGCATCGAGAACGCCAAGGTGTTCTTCACCAACTCGGGCACCGAGGCCAATGAGACGGCGCTCATGCTGGCCACCGTGGCCCGGCGGTCCAACCAGGTCCTGGCACTGCGCAACAGCTACCACGGCCGGTCGTTCGGCGCGATCGCGATCACCGGGAACGGCGCGTGGAAGGCCTCCCAGCTGGCCCCGTTCAGCGTGCACTACCTGCACGGCACGGACCGGCAGCTGCCCGCGTTCGCCGGCCTGGACGACGCGCAGTACAGCGCGGCCTGCCTGGCCGACCTGCGGCACGTGCTGAGCACCGCCACCGCGGGCGACGTGGCCTGCCTCATCGCCGAGCCGGTGCAGGGGGTGGGCGGCTTCACCATGCCGCCCGACGGGCTGCTCGGCGAGTACGCCGCGGTTCTCCGGGAGCGCGGCGCGCTGCTCATCTCCGACGAGGTGCAGACCGGGTGGGGCCGCACCGGCGAGCACTTCTGGGGCATCGGCGCGCACGGCGTGACCCCGGACATCATCACGTTCGCCAAGGGACTCGGGAACGGCTTCGCCATCGGCGGGGTGATCGCCCGCGGCGACCTGATGGACGGGCTGCCCGGGAACGGCATCTCCACGTTCGGCGGCAACCCGCTGTCCACCGCGGCGGCCAGCGCCACCCTCGACTACGTGCTGGACCACGACCTGCAGCGCAACGCCGCCGAGCTCGGCGGGATGCTCATCAGCGGGCTGCGCGACGCCACGGCCTCGCTGCCGGCCGTGGGCGAGGTACGCGGCAAGGGCCTGATGTTCGCCATCGACCTGGTCGACCCGGCCACCGGGGCGCCCAGCCCGGCGCTGGCCACCAGGATGCTGGCCGAGACCCGGGCCCGCGGCCTGCTCATCGGCAAGGGCGGCCTGTACGGGCACGCGCTGCGGATGGCCCCGCCGATGAACCTGGCCGAGGCCGACGCCAAGGAGGGCCTGGGCATCCTGGCCGACGCGCTGCGCGCGGTCAGCGAGGAGGCCAGCAAATGAGCAAGCAGGTCAGCCACTGGATCGGTGGCCAGCCGTGGACCGGCGCGGCGGAGCGGCATGGTGACATCCACGACCCGGCCACCGGCCAGGTGACCGGCACGGTCGACTTCGCCTCGGCCGCGGTGGTGGGTGACGCGGTAGCCGCGGCGGCCAAGGCGTTCCCCGGCTGGCGCGGGGCGTCCCTGGCCCGGCGGACCGCCATCCTGTTCGCGTTCCGCCAGCTGCTGGTGGAGCACACCGGCGAGCTGGCCGCGCTGGTCAGCTCCGAGCACGGCAAGGTCACGTCCGACGCGGCCGGCGAGATAGCCCGCGGCCTCGAGGTGGTGGAGTTCGCCTGCGGCATCCCGCAGCTGCTCAAGGGCGGGTTCTCGGAGAACGTGTCCACCGGCGTGGACGCGTACTCGATCCGCCAGCCGCTCGGCGTGGTGGCCGGCATCACCCCGTTCAACTTCCCGGCCATGGTGCCGATGTGGATGTTCCCGCTGGCCATCGCGTGCGGGAACACGTTCGTCCTCAAGCCCTCGGAAAAAGACCCGTCGGCCTCGCTGCTGCTGGCCCGGCTGTGGGCCGAAGCGGGCCTGCCGGATGGCGTGTTCAACGTGGTCCAGGGGGACAAGGAGGCGGTCGACGCGCTGCTCACCCACCCCGAGGTCCGCGCGGCCAGCTTCGTGGGATCGACCCCCATCGCGCGTTATGTATACGAGACCGGAACCAGGGCGGGCAAGCGGGTGCAGGCGCTCGGCGGGGCCAAGAACCACATGGTGGTGCTGCCCGACGCCGACCTCGACCTGGCCGCCGACGCGGCCGTGTCGGCCGGCTTCGGGTCCGCGGGCGAGCGGTGCATGGCCGTCTCGGTGCTGGTCGCCGTGGGGTCCGCCGGCGACGAGCTGGTGGGCAAGATCGCCGAGCGGGTGGCCAGGCTGCGGGTCGGGCCGGGCAGCGACGAGCGGTCCGAGATGGGCCCGCTGATCACCGCGGCGCACCGCGACCGGGTCGCGTCCTACCTGGATTCCGGGGTCCGCGAGGGGGCCACGCTGGCCGTGGACGGCCGGGTGCATCCGGTGATCGGCGGGGCCGGCGCCGGGTTCTGGCTCGGGCCCAGCGTGCTCGACCACGTCACCCAGGGCATGGCCTGCTACACCGACGAGATCTTCGGCCCGGTGCTGTCCGTGGTCCGGGCCGGCAGCTACGACGACGCGGTCCGGCTGGTCGGCGAGAACCCGTACGGGAACGGGGTAGCCATCTTCACCAACGACGGGGGGGCAGCCCGCCGGTTCGTGTTCGAGGTGGAGGCCGGGATGGTCGGCGTGAACGTGCCGATCCCGGTGCCGATGGCCTACTACTCGTTCGGCGGCTGGAAGGCCTCGCTGTTCGGTGACACGCACGTGTACGGCCCCGAGGGGGTGCACTTCTACACCCGGGGCAAGGCCGTCACCTCGCGCTGGCTCGACCCGAGCCACGGCGGCGTCAGCCTCGGCTTCCCGGTGAACCGGTAGCGGTCACCCGCGGGGCGGCCGGGCCACCCGGCTGGCCGCCGGGGCCCGGGTTACGCTGAGCCCGGCCCGGCGGGCCAGCCCGGCGAACGTGGCCGAATCGGTGACCGCCGCGCCGCCGGGGTCGTTGTTGAAGTACACGTACACGTCCCGGTCACCGGCCCAGGTGTCCTGAATGCGGGCGGCCCAGGACCGCAGGGCGGCCCGGCCGTAGCGCGGCCACGGCTGCGCCCCGCCTTCGTGGAACCGCAGGTAGCCCCAGGCGGCCGTGCGCCACAGCGGGGTGACCGGATGGCCGAGCCGGTCGGCCCAGCACAGCGCGGCATCGTGCGCGGCCAGTACCTGCTGCACCTGGCCGGCCCGGTCGCCCGCCCACCAGGACGGGTGCCGGAATTCCACCGCCACCCGGACCGGGCCGGTGCCGGCCGCCCGGCCGGCCGGACCGAACTCGGCCAGGCACGCGGCCAGCAGCGCCGGGTCGGCGGCCAGGTTCGGCGGCAGCTGCAGCAGGACCGGCCCGAGCCGCGGGCCGAGCCCGGCCGCCGCGCCGAGCAGCCGGGCGACCGGCTCGGCCGGGTCCCGCAGCCGGCGGATGTGGGTCAGGTACCGGCTCGCCTTGACCGCCATCACGAAGCCGTCCGGGGTCCGGTCCCGCCAGGCCGCGAACGTCTCCCGGGCGGGCAGCCGGTAGAAGGCATTGTTGTTCTCCACCGTGGCGTACTGGCTGGCATAGTGCTCGAGCCAGCGCCGCTGCGGCAGCCGATCCGGGTAGAGCAGGCCGCGCCAGTCGCGGTACTGCCAGCCGGACGTGCCGACGAGAACGGGCATGCTGCCGGTGTACCCGGTCCGCGGCCGTCATGCCCCCGGTCACGCCAGCGCGGTGAGTTTGCGGTCACGGGTGACCGCAAACTCACCGCGCTGAGGGCGTGTGCGGGTCACAGGGCGCCGAAGGCGTCCTCCAGGATGGTCAGGCCCTCCTCGAGCAGCTGCTCACCGATGACCAGCGGCGGCAGGAAGCGCAGCACGTTACCGAACGTGCCGCAGGTCAGCACGACCAGCCCAGCCGCGTGGCAGGCCTTCGCCACCTGCGCCGCCACCGCCGGGGCCGGCTCCAGCGTGCCCGGGCGGACCAGTTCCACCGCGATCATGGCGCCGCGGCCACGGACGTCCCCGATGACCGGGCTGGCCTCGGCCAGCTTGCGCAGCCGGGGCAGCATGACGTCGCCGATCCGCCGGGCCCGCCCGGCGAGGTCCTCGGCGGCCATGGTCTCGATCGCGCCGAGCGCGGCCGCGCAGGCCACCGGGTTGCCGCCGTAGGTGCCGCCCAGGCCGCCCACGTGCACCGAGTCCATGATCTCGGCCCGCCCGGTCACGCCGGCCAGCGGCAGCCCGTCAGCGATGCCCTTGGCCGTGGTGACCAGGTCCGGCACGACCCCCTCGTGGTCGCAGGCGAACCAGTCACCGGTCCGGCAGAACCCGCTCTGGATCTCGTCGGCGATCAGCAGGATGCCGTTCTCCCGGCAGAACCTGGCCAGCCCGCCCAGGAACCCCTCGGGTGGCACCACGAAGCCGCCCTCGCCCTGGATCGGCTCGATGATCACCGCGGCCACGTTGTCCTCGCCGACCTGGGTGTGGATGAGCCCAGTGATCACGTCGAGGGCGTTCGCCGCGCACGCGTCCGGGCCGCCCGGCCAGCGGAACGGGTAGGCCATCGGCATCCGGTAGATCTCCCCGGCGAACGGCCCGAACTTGTCCTTGTACGGCATGTTCTTCGCGGTCAGCGCCATGGTCAGATTGGTCCGGCCGTGGTAGGCGTGGTCGGACGCCACGATGGCGGGCCGCCCGGTGGCATGCCGGGCGATCTTGACCGCGTTCTCCACCGCCTCGGCACCCGAGTTGAACAGCGCCGACCGCTTCGGGTGGTCACCGGGGGTCCGCAGGGCCAGCTGCTCGCAGACGGCCACGTAGCCCTCGTACGGCGTGACCATGAAGCAGGTGTGCGTGAACCGGGCGACCTGATCCTGCACTCCGGCCACCACCCGTGGTGCGCTGTTGCCCACCGAGGTGACGGCGATGCCGGAGCCGAAGTCGATCAGTGAGTTGCCGTCTACGTCGATGAGCACGCCGCCACCTGCCGCGGTGATGAACACCGGCAGGACGTGGCTGACCCCGCGGGCCACCGCGGCCTCGCGGCGGGCGAGCAGCTCACGCGAGGCGGGTCCGGGGATCTCGGTGACAAGGCGGCGCACCTGGGCCAGGCCAGGGCCGCCGGACAGGGATGATTGCACGGTCATACAGGAGACGATAGGCCCGTATCCCGGTGATCGCGCAATGCCCCCGCCCTGGCGGCCTGACCAGCCTGGTCGCGGTCGCTCAGCTTCCGGCTGGGACCGGGCTCACGGTGCCGAGCGGCCGCCCGGACCGGCCGTACACGGTGACCTGGGTCACCGCGCGGCCGGGCGGCAGGGCCAGCGCGATGTACCGGCGCCCGCCGACCTCGGCCGGCCTGACCCGCAGCGAGCTGCCATCCGACAGGGCGGCCATCAGGTACGCGGCGCGCGGGCTGGCCAGCCCGGCGTAGCCGGACATCCCGGCGCGCGGCTGGAGGACGAACCGCTGCAGCACGGCGGTGCTGGGCGGGGCCTGGACAGGCATGCAGTCCGTGGCCCCGGTGGCCACCTGCCCGCCGAACGTGCGGCCCAGGAAGCAGTCGCCGCCCGCGCCGAGCTGGACGGAGATCCGCCACCGGGTGCCGCCGAGCTGGCCGGACGCCACCGGCCCGGCCGCCACGGCGCGGGTGGTGCTCCACAGCTGCTGCCACACCCCGGGCACCAGGCGCAAGGTGGTGCCGCCGGAGCCTGGGGTGCCCGGCGGCACATATCCGCCCGCCGCGTCACCGGAGGTGAACAGGGTGGCCGGCGGGGTGACCCGGGTCAGCACCTGGCGGCCCGCGTAGGCCGTGATCGTGGTCACCCCGGATCGCGGGTAGCTGAACCCGGCCAGCGGGACCCGGCGCCCGCACACCGCGACGGTCACCGGGTGCACGTCCACGGTGCGGCCGTTGCTGAGGTCAGCGGTGAGCCGGCTCACCTCCGGCGCGACCTGGAGGGCCGCGTAACCGTCAGCTGGCGCCCCGCGGAGGTGGTCCAGGAAGGCCAGGCTGGCGATCCCGCCGTTGACTCCCGGCCTGAGGGCTAGCACGTCACCGTCGGTGCCGTTCAGCATGATGGCGGGCAGGCAGCGGGCGCCGGGATCGGCGATGTCCAGCACCGACAGCTGCCAGGGACGGCCCGCCGCGGTGCCCGCGGCGAACGCGGCCCCGGTCAGCACCGGCCCGGGCGCGGGCCGCCCGCCGGTGGCGGGCCCGGAGCCCGCGCCGGGCCCGGAGCCGGTGGCGGCCCCGGAGCCGGTGGCGGGCCCGCTGCGGACGCCCGGCCCGGGCCGGCCGGCCGCCGCCGGCCTGCCGGACGGGAGCGAGACGGATACGGCCACCGCGGCCACGGCGGCCACCGCGGCCAGCCCGGCTGCGCCCGCTCCCCAGCGCCTGGCCCGCAGCGTGCTGCCGCGCCGGATCACCATCCCCACCGGGGGGCTGGGCACGGGCAGCGCGGCGAGGTCTTCGTGCAGCCGCTGCCTGAGCTCCGGCTCGTCTGTGATGCTCACTGGCTTCCTCCTCGGTCGGCCAGCACTGCGCTGCCGCGCAGCTTGGCCAGGGCCCGGGATGCCTGGCTGCGCACCGTGCCCGGGGAGCAGCCGACGATCGCTGCCACCTGCACGTCGCTCAGGTCGTCCCAGTAGCGGAGCAGCACGATCGCGCGCTGCCGGGCGGGAAGCTCGCGCAGGGCGGCCAGCAGCGCGGAGCGCTCGCCGACCAGCTCGGACGGGTCGGCTACGGCCGCGTCCGGCAGTTCCCCCGGCGCGTGCGCCTGTTCGGCCACCCGCCGCCGGCGGAACCGTGAGTTGCTGGTGTTGATCAGGATGCGGCGCACGTAGGCGTCGGGGTCGTCAGCCCGGCGGACCCGCCACCAGGCCGCGTAGGCGCTGGCCAGCGCGGCCTGCGCGACGTCCTCGGCCAGCCACCGGTCGCCGGTCAGCCCGTAGGCCAGCCGGACCAGGCCCGCCCAGCGCGCGGTCATGAACTGGCCGAACTCGTGCTGCCTGGCCGGCTCGGCCAGCCTGGTCTCGGTCGTGTCTAGGATCGCTACCTCCCCGGTCACATCACTTACGAGATCCAGATAGCTACGCAGCGTTGCATGGCGGGGCAAGATTTTTGGCCGCCGGGTGGGAATCCGTTGGGGCTATCGTGGGGGCGGGCCGGCTGGCCCGCCCATCATCCGCTCAGTATCGGGAGGGCAGCGCGGTGCAGACGCCCGGTGGGCTGTTCGGCGGGGTGTTCAGCCGCGGTGCGGTGGACACCTCGGACCGGGCCTGGCTGCGGGCCATGCTGGACACCGAGGCCGCGCTGGCCCGGGCCCTCGAAGCGGCCGGGCTGGCCGTCCCGGGGGCAGGCGCGGCGGTGACCGGGGCGGCCCAGCCGGGGGCCTTCGACCTGGCCCAGCTCGGCCAGCAGGCGGCGCTTACCGGCAACCCGGTGCCGGCCCTGGCCCGGGAACTGGGCCGGCTGGTGCCGCCGGGCGCCGCGGCCGCCGTGCACCAGGGCGCGACCAGCCAGGACATCATCGACACCGCGGCCATGCTGCTGGCCCGGCAGGCCAGCACGGCCGTGGCCGCCGATCTGGCCGCCGCGGCGGCGGCCGCGGCCGCGCTGGCCGCCGGGTACCGGGACACGGTGATGATCGGCCGGACCCTGCTGCAGCAGGCCGTGCCGGTCACGTTCGGGCTGGTCGCCGCGGGCTGGCTGACCAGCCTGGATGAAGCCCGCACGGCGCTGGCCCGGGTGGCCGCGAGCCGGCTCGCGGTGCAGTACGGCGGGGCCGCGGGCACCCTCGCGGCGCTGGATGGGGCCGGCCCGGAGGTCGCCTCCCGGCTGGCCGCCGAACTGGGCCTGGCCGTGCCCACGCTGCCCTGGCACACCGACCGGCTGCGGATCATCGAGATCGGCGCGGCCTGCGCCGGTGTCACCGGGGTGCTCAGCAAGATCGCCCGGGACGTCACCCTGCTGGCCCAGTCCGAGGTGGGCGAGGTCCGCGAGCGCGGCGGGGCCGGCCGGGGCGGGTCGTCAGCCATGCCGCACAAGCACAATCCGGTGGCGGCCATCGCGGTGCTCGGCTGCACCCGCCAGGTCCCCGGGCTGCTGGCCACTTTGGTCAGCTCCGCCGAGCAGGAGCACCAGCGCGCGGCCGGCGCCTGGCATGCGGAGTGGGCGCCGCTGAGCGGCGTGCTCCGGCTCACCGGCTCGGCCGCCTCCTGGACGGCGGACATGCTGACCGGGCTGGCGCCCGACCCGGCCCGGATGCGGGCCAACCTGGACGCCGCGGGTGGCTTCCCGCTGGCTGAGCACGTCGCGGCGCTGCTCGCCCCGGAACTCGGCCGGGCCGCCGCGCACGATGTGCTGGCCGAGGCCAGCGCGCGGGCCGCGGCGGACGGCCGGCCGCTCCGGGACGGCCTGCTCGCGCCGCCGGCCGCGGGCCGGCTGGCCGCGGCCGGCCTCACCGCGGCGCAGGTCGACCAGGCCCTGGACCCGGCTGGTTACCTGGGCGCGGCGGGCGACTTCGTGACCGCGGCGCTGGCCGCGCACCAGGAGGCGGACCGCGCCATGGCCGCGTTTGGGTAGTGTTCCTGGCCGACCGCGCTGCCGCTTCGCGCAGCCCCGTGGAAAGGCCGGCCATGAACGATGCCGAACGAACCGCGCAGGGGATGACCGTCCGCCGCGAGGTCCTGGGCGATGAGCATGTGGACCGGGCGGTGGCGGGCAGCACCGACTTCACCGCGCCGTTCCAGGACTTCATCACCCGGTACGCGTGGGGTGAGGTGTGGTCCCGGCCCGGGCTGTCCCGCGCCGAGCGGAGCATGATCACGCTGACCGCGCTCATCGTGCTGCGCCAGGACGAAGAGCTGGCCCTGCACCTGCGGGCCGCGCTGCGCAACGGCCTGACCCCGGAGCAGATCCGCGAGGTGCTGCTGAACACGGCCGTCTACGCCGGGGTGCCGGCGGCCAACCGGGCCTTCGCCATTGCCCAGCAGGTGCTGGCCGGAGCGCCCTGAGCGGGCCTGCGGGCGGCGCCCCGGCCCTGGAGCCGCTGTCCGTATGACGAACGGCTGTACTTATCGCGACCACGTAGCCATTATGGTGTCCGGGGATACGCGGTCCGGGGCAGGAGGATATGGCGGAGATCGTTTCACTGGCCGAGGCCATCGCAGGCGCCATCGACGATGGTGACGCGGTGGCCATGGAAGGTTTCACCCACCTCATCCCGTTCGCCGCCGGGCACGAGGTGATCCGGCAGCGGCGGCGTGACCTGACGCTGATCAGGATGACCCCGGACCTGATCTACGACCAGCTCATCGGGGCCGGCTGCGCGAGCCGGCTCATCTTCTCCTGGGGCGGTAACCCGGGGGTCGGCTCGCTGCACCGGTTCCGCGACGCGGTGGAGAACGGCTGGCCCGGGCCGCTGCAGCTGGAGGAGCACAGCCACGCGGGCATGGCCAACCGGTACGCGGCGGGAGCGTCCGGGGTACCGTTCGCCATCCTGCGCGGCTACAGCGGGACCGGCCTGGAAGGCCTGCCCGGCCTGGACGGCCAGCCCGCGGTGCGCCCGATCACCTGCCCGTTCACCGGCGAGCGGCTGACCGCGGTGGCTGCGCTCAACCCGGACGTGGCGGTCATCCACGCGCAGCGTGCCGACCGGGCCGGGAACGTGCAGCTGTGGGGCATCACCGGGGTGCAGAAGGAAGCGGTGCTCGGTGCCCAGCGTTCGGTCGTTACGGTGGAGGAGATCGTGGACCAGCTCGCCCCGCAGCCCGGGGCCGTCGTGCTGCCCTCCTGGGTGGTGGACTACGTGGCCGAAGTGCCCGGCGGATCGCACCCCTCCTACGCGCTCGGCTTCTCGGCCCGGGACAACGACTACTACCAGGCCTGGGACGAGATCAGCCGGGACCGGGAGCGGTTCGGCCGCTGGCTGGCGGACCAGGTGCTGGCCCGCGCCGGCTCGCTGGCCAGGACCGGGAACGTGGCTACGGGGCGCCGCGGATGACGGCGGCCGAGCGCGGCGAGCCGCCGGAAGCGGCCCGGGCCGGGTTCACCGCGGACGAGATGATGACCGCCTGCGCGGCGCGGGCCCTGACCGACGGGATGACCTGCTTCGTGGGCATCGGGCTGCCCAGCGCCGCGGCGAACCTGGCCCGGGCCACGCACGCACCGAACCTGGTGCTGATCTACGAATCGGGGACGATCGGGGCCAAGCCCGGCCGGCTTCCGCTGTCCATCGGCGATGGCGTCCTGGCCGAGACCGCGGACGCCGTGGTGAGCGTCCCGGAGATCTTCAACTACTGGCTGCAGCCCGGCCGGATCGGGGTCGGCTTTCTCGGCGCCGCCCAGATCGACCGGTTCGGCAACATCAACACCACCATCATCGGCACTTCGTACGCCGGCCCCAAGGTCCGGCTGCCCGGCGCGGGCGGGGCGCCTGAGATCGCCGCGTCGTGCCGTGACGTAATCGTGGTGGTGCGGCAGAGCCGCCGGTCGTTCGTGGACCGGGTGGACTTCGTCACCTCGGTCGGGTTCGGTGACGGCCCGGGCTACCGGGACCGCCGCGGCCTGACCGGGGCGGGGCCCCGGAAGGTCATCACCGACCTGGGCGTCCTCGAGCCCGACCCGGCCAGCTGCGAGCTGACCCTGACCGGGATCTACCCGGGCGTTGCGGTGCCGGACGTCCGGGCCCGGACCGGCTGGGATCTCGTGGTGTCTGATTCCCTGGAGGAGCTTGCGCCGCCCACTGCGGCAGAACTCACCGCGTTGCGCCAGCTTCAGGCGGACAACCCGAGCCTGTGAGGGAGAGAGCAGCCTGATGACCACCCACCCGCCGTCCCCGCCGACCGCTTTCCGCCTGCCGTCGTACCCGCGGGCGGAGGGGGTGCACCCGCCGCTGGATTCCCCGGGCTACCGGTCCACCCGGCTGCGCGCGCCGCACCAGCCGCTGGTGCTGATCCAGCCGCGGCTGACCGAGATCACCGGCCCGCTGCTGGGCGCCGGGCGGGTCGCGCCGGCCGACGCCGACCTGACCACCCAGCACGCGGGTGAGCCGCTCGGCGAGCGGATCATCGTGACCGGGCGGGTGCTGGACAGCGACGGGCGCCCGGTGCCGGACACGCTGCTGGAGATCTGGCAGGCCAACGCGGCCGGCCGGTACCACCACGCGGTGGACCAGCACCCCGCGCCAATCGACCCGAACTTCACCGGGGTGGGCCGGTGCGTGACCGACGCCGAGGGCCGGTACCGGTTCGTGACCATCAAGCCAGGCGCGTACCCGTGGGGTAACCACCCGAACGCGTGGCGGCCGGCCCACATCCACTTCTCCATGTTCGGCCGGGCGTTCACCCAGCGCCTGGTCACCCAGATGTACTTCCCGGAAGACCCGCTGTTCGCGTACGACCCGATCTACAACTCGATCCCCGACCCGAAGGCCCGCGAGCGGCTCATCTCCCGGTTCAGCATGGACCTGACCGAGCCAGACTGGGCGCTGGCCTACGAATGGGACATCGTGCTGCGGGGCACCGGCCCGACACCGTTCGAGCCGCAGGACGGTGCCCGGTGACCGGGGGGCTCACCCCGTCCCAGACGGTCGGGCCGTTCCTTGCCATTGGCCTGCCCTGGCCGGACGGACCGTTCGTGGTGGACGAGGGCACCCCGGGCGCGATCACGATCACCGGCCGGCTGTTCGACGGGGCCGGTGACCCGGTCCCGGACGGGCTCATCGAGACCTGGCAGGCCGACCCGGCCGGCCGCTTCGACCACCCCGACGACCCGCGCGGCGCCCCGGCGGGCGGCACCGGGTTCCGTGGCTTCGGCCGGTGCCCGACCGGCCCGGACGGCAGCTACCGGATCGTGACCCTCCGGCCCGGCGCGCTGCCCAGCCCGGACGGCACGACCGAGGCGCCGCACCTGGACGTGTCCGTATTCGCCCGCGGCCTGCTGGACCGGGTGGTGACCAGGATCTATTTCGGGGACGAGGCCGCGGCCAACGCGGCCGACCCGGTGCTGGCCAGCATCGCCGGCGAGCGGCGCCGGGCCACGGTGATCGCGGCGCCGGACCCGGCTGCGGGGGGCAGCTTCCGGTTCGACATCCATCTGCAGGGCGACCACGAAACCGTGTTCTTCGATGTCTGATCAGCCGGTACGGCTGGCCGCCGGGGCGGACCAGGGACCGCCGGGCGCGCCGCTGCTGGTCCTGGGCAACTCGCTGGGCACCACACGGGAACTGTGGCTGCCGCAGGTGGCCGTGCTGCGCAGGCATTTCCGGCTCGTCCAGTACGAGCACCGCGGGCACGGGGGGTCGCCCGCCCCGCCCGGCCCGTACACGATCGCCGACCTCGGTGCCGACGTACTGCGGCTGCTCGATGACCTCGGGGCCGCGCGGGTGTCCTACTGCGGTATCTCACTGGGCGGCATGGTCGGCATGTGGCTGGCCGCCAACGCCCCCGGGCGGATCACCGCGCTGGCCGTCTGCTGCACCGCCGCCCACTTCCCGGACCAGGCGTTCTGGGCCGACCGGGCGGCCAGGGTGCGGGCCGGCGGCCTGGCGCCGCTGGCCGCCCAGGTGGTGGGCCGCTGGTTCACGCCCGCGTTCGCCGCGCGCGACCCGGCCATCCCGGCCCGGTTCGTGGCCACGCTACGGGAGGACGTCGACCCGGCTGGCTACGCGGGCTGCTGCGAGGCGATCGCCGGCCTGGACCTGCGGCCCGCGCTGCCCGCCATCACCGCACCGGCCCTGGTCATCGCGGGTGCCGAGGACCCGGCCACCCCGCCCTGGCACGGCGCGGTGATCGCGCGGGCCATCCCGGGCGCCCGGCTGCGGGTGGTCCGGGGCGCCGCGCACCTGGCCAACGTGTCCCAGCCCGGCGAGGTCACCGCGTTGCTGACCAGCCACCTGCTGGCTTCCCGGGCGGGCTAGCGGCCATGCCGCCGACTTAGCGGCTGGTCAGCGCCGGGCGTGCTGGAGCAGCGAGCGCTGCAGCTGCCAGCCGTATCCGGCCGCCACGGCCAGCGCCACGAGGGCGCCGCTGAGAAAGAAGCCCGGCCCGATATGCCCGCCCACCGCGAGCACGCCACGGCCGCGCATCGCGGCCAGTCCGGCCAGGCACAGGCCGGCCGTGCCGAACAGGCTCACCGCGACCGTGGGGGTGAAGCCGTCCGGCAGCACCCCAGTCGACCAGCCCCGGCGCCGGGCCAGGTAGTAACCGGCCAGCAGCAGCAGGCCGAGCAGGCCGGCGGCGACCCGCAGCGAGACTGCGTCACTGCTGCTTTCCAGCAGGTAGGCCTGCGTGCAGCTGTGCGCACCGGGCCAGTTGCTGAGCCAGTACCGGCAGGACGCCGCGGGCAGCGTAGTGCCCCGCAGCTGCGCCCCGACGAACGGCCGGCCGAAGATCGCGTTCATGGCCGCCGCGACCAGCCCGCTGGCGCCGACCGCGAGCAGCCCGACCGAGCCCAGCTTCCAGCCGGACATGACCAGGTCGGCCAGCACCGCGGTGCTGGGCAGCCGGCGCAGCCGGGTGTCGTGCGCGCGGACCACCGCGCGTACCGAGCCGAAGCTGGAGATGGCGTGCTCCTGGGCTTCGCGCAGGCTGAGCCCGCCCGCCAGGCCCTCCTCCACGCCCTGGCGCAGGTGGTCCTCGGCTTCGGCGAGCAGCCGCCGACCCTGCCGGGGGGAGCCCCGCAGCCGGGCGTAGAGCTGGTCCAGGTACGCCTCGACCAGATCGTCGTGGCCGCTCATGCCAGGCCTCCGGCCAGACCGGGCTGGCCAGCCACGGCCTGGACGGCGTGCGCGAAGCGCCGCCACTCGGTCCGCTCGGCGGCCAGCGCGGCGGCCCCCTGAGTGGTCAGCGCGTAGACGCGGCGGCGCCGCCCGTCCCCATCGGCCCAGCTGCTGCTGAGCAGCCCGGCGTCCTCGAGCCGGTGCAGGGCCGGGTACACGGTTCCTTCCGGCAGGTCGAACGTTCCCTCGCTGCGCTGGCGCAGGGCCGAGATCACCGCGTAGCCATGGGCCGGCCCGGCCGCCAGCACGGCCAGCAGCAGCAGGTCGAGATGTCCCTTGAGGCGCTCACGATTCATACTAGGTGAGTCTATGCATAGGAATGCTAGGTGTCTACCCAGGCCGGGCCGCCGTCCCGGCGATCGTGATCATGACATTGGCGGGGATCTATTCCCACCTAAGTCATGATCACGATTCAGATTTCGCGCGGGATCAGCGGGCGGGCGGTACCGGGGTGGGCGGAGCTGCGGGAGCACCGGGCGGATGATCACGTCAGCACCCCGGGCCGGGCGGCTGCCGAGCAACACCCGGGTCAGGTCCTGGCTGCTGTCCAGCAGCTCGTCGAGGGCCCGGTTGAGGTGCCGGGTGGTGACCCGCAATGGCGCACCCGGCGCCGGGCCGCCCGCCGCGGGGCCGCCTGCCGCGGGGCCGCCTGCCGCGGGGCCGCCTGCCGCGGGGCCGCCTGCCGCGGGGCCGGCTGGCGGGGGCGTGCGGGGCGGCCCGCGGACCGCCCGCGTGCATGGCCGCGTGCAGCGCGGCCCGGCGGAGCAGTTCCCGGATGAACGACGCGGTGACCCCGTCGGTGCGGACCACCGCGGCCAGCGTGGCGGCCCGGCCGATCTCCAGCCGGCCCTGGTAAAAGCCGGAGCAGGCGGCGCCGGGCGGCCGCGTCCGGCAGCGGCAGCCGCGCCGTGTGGTCGATCCGGCCCGGGCGGGCCGCGAGCGCCTCCTCCAGCGCGTCCGCCTGGCCCGCGGTGAGCAGGAACGTCACGCTGGCGTCCGGGCTGAGGCCGTCCATCTCGTGCAGCAGCCGGGCCAGCTCCGGGTGCCCGCGCACCGCCTCGCCCGGCCCGGCCAGCAGCTCCACATCCTCGACCACGACCACCGATGGCTGCAGCGCCCGGGCGATCGCGCAGGCCGCCCCCGATGGCCCGCAGCGACCCGCCGGACAGCACCACGGCGGTGCTCCCCGGGAGCTGGCTGAGCAGGTACCGGACCGTGTGCGTCTTGCCCGTCCCGCGGGCCATGCAGCAGAACGCCCCGCTTAAGGTGCTGCCCGCTGGCCTGCAGCGCCGTGGCGTGCCGGGCGATCCCGGCGACCTGCCGTTCGATGCCGTCGAGCAGGCCCGGGGGAGCACCACCTCCGGCCGGCTGATCCGCGGCCGGTCCAGGAACATGGGCCCGTTCGCGGCCGCTGCGCAGGCCTCCGCGCCGAACGCGATGACCTGGCCGCGGTACACGTTGTGCTCCGCGGCCAGCCGCCGCATGTCACTGAGCAGCCGCCCGGCCCGGGCCGGGCTGGCCCCGGCCACCTGGACCCGGACCGGCTCGTCGGGGTCGTCCCCGGGCCGCGGAGCAGCAGCGCGAACCGCTCCCCGGGCTCCTCGATCAGGTAGACGCCGCAGCTGACACACGGATGGGTGACCCCGCCCGGCCCGGCCGGCCGCGGGCCAGGACGCGGTCACCACCGGCCGGCCGGCGGCCTGCGGGCCGGGGTGGGCGAGCACGGCCCGGCGCAGCGGGGAGCCCGCGGGGCGGGTCACAGCGGCCAGTGCCACAGCCCGGCTAACCAGGCGGCCGGCCAGCCGCCCGGCGGCGGCCAGTTCGGGCCGGGATTCCAGCCCCCCGCCAGCCATGACGGACGGCCGGGGCGCCCTCGTGGGATGCCCGGAATCCCCGCGTGAGCAGCATAGACACGGGCCGCCCGGATTATTGGGGCAACTGGAATGGGAATGGGATCAGGGCAAATTGGCGCGGCCCGGGGTGACCGGACAATGGCGTCCCGGTGAACAACGGGAACACCGCGGCGAACGGCGGGCGGTTTCAGCCGGGCAGCCCGGCCAGCCGGCGGGCGGCGGACTCGATGGCCGACTCGGACAGCAGCACCAGGCGGGCCGCCTCGCCCAGCGGGATGAAGCTGTCGGCGCTGGTCACCCGCGCGACCTGGCCGCCGAATCCGGCGTCGGCCAGGGCCGTGACCACGGCCTCGGACACCCCGCCGGTGCGCCGGGTCTCGTCGGCCACCAGCACCCGGCCGGTGACGGCCGCCTGGCGCAGGATGTCGTCGGCCGGCAGCGGCGCGATCCAGCGCAGGTCGAGTACCCGGCAGCCGAGACCGTCGGCGGCCAGCCGGGCCGCCACCCGCAGGCTCATCGGCAGCCCGTTGCCGAACGTGACGATGGTGAGATCACGCCCGGCACCGTGGCAGCGGGCCCGGCCCACCGGGACGTGCCCGGCGGGCCACGCCCCGGGCGGGTCATAGCGGGCCAGCCAGCCGCCGTCCCCGGGCTCGGCCAGGTCCCGGGTGTGATACAGCGCGATGGGCTCGAGGAACGCGCACACCCGGCCGTCCGCCTCCGCGGCGGCCAGGCACGTGCGCAGCATGGCGGCCGCGTCGTCGGGCCGGGCCGGGCACGCGATCACCAGGCCCGGGATGTCGCGCAGGCTGGCCAGCGCGTTGTCGTTGTGGAAGTGGCCGCCGAAGCCCCGCTGGTAGGCCAGCCCGGCGATGCGGACCAGCATCGGGTTGCGGTACTGGCCCTGGGAGAAGAAGGACAGCGTGGCCGCTTCGCCGCGGATCTGGTCGGCCGCGTTGTGCAGGTAGGCGAGGTACTGGATCTCTGGCACCGGGAGCAGCCCGGCCAGCCCGGCTCCCAGGGCCAGGCCCAGGATGGACGACTCGTCGAGCAGCGTGTCGAATACCCGGGCGGCGCCGAACCGGTCCAGCAGGCCCCGGGTCACGCCGTACACCCCGCCCTTGCGCGCCACATCCTCGCCGAACACCAGCATCCCGGGCCGGGCGGCCAGCGCGTCGGCCAGCGCCGCATTGATCGACTGCGCCAGAGTCAGCCCGCCCGCCTGCTCGGGCAGCCGCCCGGCAAACGCGTCATGCCGGGTAGCCCGGTCCGCGGCGAGGCACGCGCCGGCCCACACCTGGTCGGGCCGGTGCGGCGCGAGCGGGGCCATCACCTGCTGCGCGGAGGCCAGCCGCGGGGCGTCGGCCAGTTCGCCGGCCAGGCCGAGCACGCGGGCACGGGACTGCTCGTACCGGGCGATCACCTCGGCCGGGGTTACCACGCCCGCGCTGACCAGGAGCCGGGCGGTGCCCAGCAGCGGGTCGGCGGCCAGGTCGGCGGCCAGGTCCGCGGGGGTGCGATAGCCGCTCTCCACGTCCGAGCCGGCGTGGCCGCCGAACCGCACCACGTCCAGGTGCAGGATCGCGGGGGAGCGCCGGGTGCGGACCCAGGCCGCGGCGGCCAGCGCCGTGTCGTAGACCGCGGCCAGGTCGGCGCCGTCGGCGTGAAAGTAGCGGGTGCCTGGCACGGCCCGGGTGGCCGCGCTCACCCAGCCGGGCGGGGTCCGCACGCTGATGCCCAGCCCGTTGTCCTCGACCACGATCAGCAGCGGCAGCGGCAGGTGCTGGAACGCGCAGTACGCGGCGGTGCTGACCGCCCCGGCCGCGGTGGAATGGTTCACCGATGCGTCGCCCATGCTGGCCACCACGATCGCGTCGGCGGGCCAGCCGGTGCGCTGGCCCAGCCGGGCGGCCCGCTCCAGGGCGAAGGCCAGCCCCATGGCCCGGGGCAGGTGTGACGCGATGGTCGAGGTCTGCGGTATCACATTGAGGGCCCGGCTGCCGAACACCTTGTGCCGGCCACCGGCGATCGGCTCCGCCGTGGCCGCCACCAGGCCGAGCAGCACGTCCCGCACACCGTCGTGCGGCGGGCTGGCCTGCTGGGCACGGGCCAGGTAGAACGCCCCGGACCGGTAGTGCAGCAGGGCCGGGTCGGTGAGCCGCAGCGCGGCCGCCACGCCGGCGTTGCCCTCGTGCCCGGACGAGCCGATGGTGTAGAAGCCGGTGCCGCGGGCGCGCAGCCAGCGCGCGGCCACGTCGAGGTGCCGGCTGGCCAGCTGGGCGTCGAACAGCTCCAGGCAGTGCTGGCCGGTCAGCGCCGAGCCCGGCCTGATGGCGGGCCAGCTCGCTGCGGCGGCTGGCCGCCGCTCGGCGCGGAGCGGCGATCGCGGGGTTCCGGGGGGCCGTCCCCCCGGGCCAGCACTGCCGTTGAGGGTCGCGGCTATCTCGGCGAAGTGCAGCTCCACCGGGTCTCGCTCGGCCTGTTCGGTGCTCATTCCTCTACGGTAGGTGCCAGTACGGTGCGGTACCGGCGCTGAGGAGGAGACCCTGATGCTGCCCTGGTCGGCCGACCTGGCTGGGCGAATCGACGAGCACGTCATCACCAGCGAGCTGCTCCGGGACAACCCGCTGGCCGACCCGGCGCAGCGCCCGCTGTGGGTGTACGTGCCGCCCGGCTACGACGCGGACGCTGGCCGCCGGTACCCCACGGTGTACGTGATCCAGGGCTACACCGGGCACGTGGTCATGTGGCGCAACCGGTCGCCGTACCGGCAGCCGTTCCCGGAGACGGCCGACGCGGTGTTCCGGACCGGCCAGGCGCCCGGCACGATCGTGGTGTACGTGGACGCGTGGACCCGCTACGGCGGCAGCCAGTTCGTCGACTCGCCCGGTACCGGCCGGTACCACTCCTACCTGTGCAACGAGGTCGTGCCGTGGGTGGACGCGCACTACCGGACGCTGGACGCCGCCGCGCACCGGGCCATCATGGGCAAGTCCAGCGGCGGGTTCGGTGCGATGATCACCCCGATGCTGCGCCCCGACCTGTTCGGCGCGCTGGCCACGCACGCCGGTGACTCGCTCTACGAGCTGAGCTACATCCCGGAGTTCGGCTTGTGCGTGCGGCACCTGCGGGACTACGACGGGGACATCTGGAAGTGGTGGGACGACTTCCGGTCGCGTCCCTCGTTCACCAAGGCAGCCGACCACGACCTGCTCGCGCTGCTCGGCGTGTCGGCCTGCTTCTCGGCCCGCGAGGACGGCACCGTGGAGCTGCCGTTCGAGCCGCTGACCGGGCAGCTCCGGCCCGCGGTCTGGCAGCGCTGGCTGGACTGGGACCCGGTCCGGATGGCGCCGCGGTACGCCGGCCAGCTGCGCGGGCTGAACGGCATCTGGATCGACGCCGGCAAGCGCGACGAATGGTTCCTCGACGTGGGCGCGACGGCGTTCCGCGAGGCGCTGCGCGCGGCCGGGGTAGCCGACGAGGTCATCTACTTCGAGCTGTTCGAGGCCACTCACATGGGCATCGACTACCGGTACCCGATGTCGCTGGCCTGGCTGGCCGGCCGCATCGCCGCGGCGGGCTGACCCGGCCGCCGCGGCGGCATTCGGGATTACATCTTTCTTACCGGCGCGCTAGCCGTAGTCCGGCGGATGAACGGCGCATCTAGCGTTACGTGCCCGGGGGTATATGTCCGCCCCTAACCCGATGAGCGGAGAGACCCGATGCGTTACCGCAAATGGACGCCTGCGGTGCTGGCCATACCCGCACTGCTGCTGGCCGCGTGCGGCAGCAACACCTCGCCCAGCTCGGCGAGCGGCAGTTACGGCTCGTCCATGTCGACCAAGTCGAGCATGTCGTCGGGCATGTCGAGCACGGGCAAGAGCAAGAGCAAGAGCAAGAGCGGTAGCTCCGGCATGATGTCCTCCGGCACGGCCACGCTGATGAAGATCAAGACGAGCATCGGCCCGGTGCTGGCCAACGCCAAGGGCTTCACCCTGTACTGGTACAGCAAGGACACCTCGATGGCCTCGACGTGCACCGGCGGCTGCGCGACCGCCTGGCCGCCGCTCACCGGGAAGCCGATGGCGGCCATGGGGGTGCGGCTGACCGGCAAGTTCGGCACCATCACCCGGGCCGGCGGGATGCTGCAGGCCACCTACAAGGGCCACCCGCTGTACCTGTACGCGGGTGACACCGCCCCGGGCCAGGTCAAGGGCAACGGGCTGGGCGGCGTGTGGCACGCGCTCCGGGTCAACGCCATCGACGCCGTGTCGGTCAGCTCGATGATGATGGGCTCCGGCTCGTCACCGAGCCCGAAGGCCAGCTCGTCGATGGGCAGCAGCGGGGGAGGAGGAGGGTACTAGCCCCACCGGGGGCGTACTGACCCAGCTGGCCGCCTCGCCGACGAGGCGGGGCCCGCCGCAGGCGGGTGCTCGCCGAGCCGGCGTTCGGCGCGGAGCGGCGAGCGGGGGGTCCAGGGAAGAGCCCCCCGGAGGGAAGAGCTCCCCGGAAATTACGGCGCCGACTCGCCGAACAGGTCGTTGTTCACCCGGGCCAGGTGCACCCGCATCGCCTCGGTGGCCCGGTCGGTGTCCCGGGCGCGCAGCGCCGCGACCAGCTCGGCGTGGTCGGCCTGGTACCGCTCCCGGCGTTCCCGGGACGCGCTGCGGCGTTTCAGGTCCCCCCAGGAGTGCCCGTGCCGGGCTGACTCGATGACCGCGTACAGCTGGCTTAGCAGCGGGCTGTGGCTGGCGGCCATGATGCTGCGGTGCAGGGCCAGGTCCCAGTTCTCGAACTCGTCGTAGCTGCGCGCCTGGGCCCCGCCGGCCAGGCAGCGGTCCAGCTCCTTGAAGTCTGCGGCGGTCGCCCAGGCCACCACCAGTGGCATAGCCAGCGGTTCCAGCAGCCGCCGGATCGTCATCACGTCCGCAGGCGCGAAGCCGTCGGCCGTCTCCACGTCGCGCGGCCGCCAGCCCGGGGCGGCGGTCCCCCCATTCCCGGCCGGGCGGCCCAGCGCCGGGCCGCCGTCCGCCGCGCTGGCCGGCCCAGGGTCGCGGCGCAGGAATGTGCCCCGGCCGACCTCACGGGAGATGTGCCCCTCCGCCTCGAGCACGGCCAGTGCCTGCCGGATCGAGGTCCGCGTCGCGCCCATGTCGGCGGCCAGCTTGCGCTCGGTCGGCAGCCGGGCACCCGGGCCCAGGCCAGCCCGGGCCGACTCGGCCAGTATCAGCTCGGCCAGCCGGTATCTCAGCTGGGCCGGCAACGGGGCGGCGGCCCCGGCTGCGTTCCCCATGTCAACCAATCGTACCAATCGAGACCAGACCGTGACTAGCGGATGGCGTTAATTTCGTCTTAACCCTATTGACCGTCTTCTGGCCCAGACCTATGCTCAACCAATCCAGTGTATACAACCAATTGGGCAGCATAGCCCAACCAATCCACGCAGCGGCCAGACGGCCCGCGCCCGATGACCGCACCAGTATCCCCGCGACTAAGGAGATCGGGCACGTGAGGCTCGCCACCATGGCCACCCCGGACGGACTGCGGCTGCACGTCCGGGCCCGGTCCGGCTACGTCGACGTCGCCGAGGCCTCGGGGGATCCCCGGTTCGCCTCGCTGCACTACGTCCTCGGCGCGGGCCTGCCCGCCATGGACACCATCCGGGCGCTCCAGGACGCCGACGGCCGCGAGGTGGCCGAGGCGGACTTCGGGCCCGCGGTGCCGCAGCCGCCACGCATCCTGTGCCTCGGCCTGAACTACAGCGAGCATGCCCTGGAGGGCGGCCGGGACGTGCCTACCTGGCCGGACGCTTTCGTGCGGGGCGCGGACAGCGTGCTCGGCCCGTACGCCGACCTAGTCAGGCCCGCTCTCACCGAGCGGTTCGACTACGAGGCCGAACTGGGCATCGTGATCGGCGCGGGTGGCCGGTACATCACCGCCGATAAGGCCCTCGACGCCATCGCGGGTTTCGTGGTGCTGAACGACGCGTCGGCCCGGGACTGGCAGCGGGCCGCCAGCCAGTGGACCGCGGGCAAGAACTTCGAGGGCAGCATGCCCATCGGCCCCGAAGTGGTCACCCAAGACGAACTCGACGTGTCCGACCTGGCCATCAGTTCCCGGCTGAACGGCCAGGTCATGCAGTCGGCCCGGACCTCGCTGATGCTGGTCGACGTGCCCAGCGCGGTCGAGTTCTTCTCGTCCTTCACCCGGCTGGCCCCCGGGGACGTGATCGCCACCGGCACGCCCGGCGGCGTCGGCTTCGCCCGCACGCCACCGGTCTGGATGCAGCCCGGGGACGTCATCGAAATCACCGTCGAAGGGCTCGGCACCATCCGGAACCGGGTGGTCGCCGAGCAGGGCGCGCCCGCGGACTGGCGCTGGCGCCCCGGCGGCCCGCTCAAAGGCGGCTTCTGATCCGCCCCTCCCGCCCCGCCCCGCATCCGGCCACAACGTAACCCGGCCAGCAGACAGCGAGTCAGCCCAGCAACGTCACTCCACCAAAGTCCGGAGGGGGACAATGAAGTTCACGACCTTTACGGCGGCATTCGGCGCGGCGGTGCTCGCCGCCGGCTTGGCCGCCTGTGGCAGTTCCGGCGGTTCCGCGTCGTCCAGCAGCAGTTCCGGCACCGGGTCGGGCAAGCTGACCATCGCCGACGTGGCCCCGTTCAGCGGCGCCGACGCCGCCCTCGGGCCCACCTACCTGGCCTCCTGCTACGGCGCGACCGCGACCATCAACAAGGCAGGCGGGGTGCTGGGGCACACGCTGACCTGCAAGAGCGTGGACACCCGCGGCGAGCCGGCCGACGCGGTGCCCGCGGTGAACCAGATGTTCGCCTCGACCCCGAGCCTGGCCCTGGTGATCGGCTGCACCTCAGACGAGGCGGCCTCAGTCGTCCCGATCATCAACTCGCACAAGATGGCCATGTTCTGCATGACCGGGCAGTCCGAGTTCGACCACGTGCACTTCCCGTACTTCTACCCGCTGGTCCCTCCTGACCTGGAGGAGTCCTACGCCATGGTGGCCATCGCCCAGGAACTGCATTACAAGCGGATCGCCCTGGCGTTCGGCAACGACATCGGGTCGCAGACCTTCATCCAGCCCGCGATCAGCGCGCTGAAAAAGGCGGGCATCACGCTGACCACCAACCAGACGCTGGACCTGACCGCGACCACGTTCCGCACCGAGGCCGAGGCGATCATCCAGTCGCACCCGGACGCCATCATGACCGAGGCGCTCGGCTCCGCCGACCCGACTCTGTTTGCCGAGATCAAGCAGCTCAACCACGGAAAGATGATCCCGATCATCGGCACCTCGGCGGCGATCTCGCCAGCCTTCTTCAAGTCGGCCGCGGCGGCCGTCGGCGCGGGCACGTTCGCCAGTGGCTTCCGCGCCGACAACCTGGTGGTCGAGTCCTCCGGGCCGGAGTTCAGCGCGTTCAAGACTGCGCTGCTGTCCCAGCAGGGCAAGGTCCCCGGGGCCACCGGTGACTTCACCACCTACCTGAGCGCGCCCGGCGGCGTGCACCTGTACGACGGGATCAACCTGGCCGCGCTGGCCATGATCATGGCCAAGAGCACCAGCCCCAGCGTGTACGGGCCGGACATCATCAAGATCGGGGACGGCGTGCCCGGCGCCACCGTCTGCTACTCGTTCGCCGCCTGCGCCAGCGCGCTCAAGGCGGGCAAGTCGATCCGCTACGAGGGCCCCGGCGGCCCGACCAGCTTCGACAGCTATCACGACTCGACCGGCATCTTCCAGATCGACACGTACAGCCCATCCGGCGCGGTGAACGTGGTCGGCAACCTGTCCGCGGCCCAGCTGAGGGCGCTGTCTTGACGCTGAGCCCGGCACCCCGGAGCCAGGCCGTGGCCGTTCCCACCCCCCCGGGGCGGCCACGGCCTGCCGGGGCGGCCCGGGTTCCGCGGGGAGGGGCCGCCGGATGAGCCTGTTCGTCGCGTCCCTCGGGTTCGGCCTGGTCACCGCGGCCGTGCTGGCCATCGCGTCGGTCGGGTTCACGCTCCAGTTCGCGGTGACCGACGTGCTCAACCTGGCCTACGCCGCAATCATGATCTTCGGCGCGTTCGTCGCCTACGCGGTCAACCGGGCCGGTGAGTCGGTCTGGCTCGGCCTGCTGGCCGCGGTCGTGGCCTGCGCACTGATCTCGGTCCTGCTCAACGTCGGCATCTACGCCCCATTCCAGCGGCGCGGCACAGCGCCAATCACCATGGTCATCGTGTCGCTCGGCATGACACTCATCATCGAGTTCGGCGTGCAGGCGGTGACCGGCGGCACGGCCGTGTCCTACACCATGAGCAACGGCCCCACGCTGGCCGGGGGCGGCCTCAACCTGGACGGGGTCGAGGTGATCATCATTGTGCTGTCGGTGCTGGTGATGCTGGCCGTGCACGGGCTGCTCCGGTACACCAAGCTGGGCAAGGCCATGCGGGCCACGGCCGCGAACCAGTCGCTGGCCCGCAACTGCGGTATCCGGGCCAGCCGGGTGATCACGGCGACATGGGCCATCACCGGCGCGCTGTGCGGGCTGGCCGGGGTGGTGTTCGCCATCGACGCGGGCAGCTTCGACGCCACGTCCACCGACCTGTTCCTGATCCTCATCCTAGCCGCGGTGTTCCTCGGCGGCCCGGGGCAGGCCTACGGCGCGATGCTCGGCGCCGTGGTGATCGGGCTGGCCACCGAGGTCAGCGCGGTGTTCATCCCGGCCGACTACAAGTACGTGATCGCGTTCGTGGTGCTGCTCGTCATGCTCGGCGTGCGGCCCACCGGGCTGCTCGGAGCGCCGCAGTGAGAGCCGGAGGCCACCGCTGATGAACTCCTACTACACGCTCAACCTGATCATCTACGCGGCCGTGGACGCGATGGCCTGCCTCGGGCTCAGCCAGCAGTTCGGCGTGGCCGGGGTGACCAACTTCGGGTTCATCATCTTCCAGGCGGCCGGCGGCTACGCGGCCGCGATCCTGGCCATGCCCGGTGCCTCGGCCAACGGCGGCTTCCAGTCCTACATCGGCGGGTGGAACCTGCCGTTCCCGCTGCCCTGGATCGGCGCCGCGGTGGTCGGCGGGGTGCTCGCCCTGCCGTTCACGTTCCTGGTCGGCCGGCGATTGCGCGGTGACTTCGCCGCGGTCGGCCTGCTGGTCACCGCGGTGCTGCTGAACCTGCTGGTGACCAACTACCGGCCGCTGCTCAACGGGGACGCCGGGCTGTCGCTGATCCCGGCGCCGTTCGCCGCGCAGGGGTTCTCCGGCACGTCCAGCGGCTACGGATGGGCGTTCGCGGCCGGCGCCGTCGCGCTGACCGCCGCGGTGTTCTGGTTCGTCCGGCGGATCACGTTCTCGCCGTACGGCCGGTCGCTGCGGGCCATGCGGGACAACGACACCGTGGCCGACTCGCTGGGCAAGAACCTGCTCTCGCTGCGCACCGCGATGCTGGTCACCGGCGGGGCCATGGCCGGGCTGAGCGGGGGGATCCTGGTCTCCTACATCAGCACCTGGTCCCCGGCCGCGTGGGGTTACGCGGAAACCGTCGTGCTGTTCGCGGCGGTCATCATCGGCGGGGCGGGCAACCACATTGGCGCGGTCATCGGGGCCATTCTGGTCCCGGTGGGCTTCGAGGAGATCACCCGGTTCTTCCCGACGTCCAACAACCTGCCGCCGAACCTGGTCCCGTCGCTGGAATGGGTGGCGATTGGGCTGCTGATCGTGATCTTCCTGTGGGTCAGGCCGCAGGGGATCCTGCCGGAGCGGAAGCGCTTTATCGCGTTGCCGGGGTCGGCGGCGACCAGCACGCCAACCGCGGGGCCGGCGGCCACGGACGTCGCGAGCGCGAGCGGGCGCGGGACGTCAGCGGCGCAGACCGTAGTGCCCGAGACGCGGCCTGCTGACGCTAACGGCCAGGCACGCGACACCCGCTATTCGCCACGTCCGTCGCCGCCTCAGGCCCAGGAAACCCAGCCCGGTGCGGCTGAGGGGACGGGTGATCACGGTCAGCCGGCCGTGGTGCTGGCGGCACGGGACGTGGTGCGGGAGTTCGGCGGGGTGCGGGCCGTCGATGGGGTGTCCTTCGAGGTGCGCAGGGGGACGCTCACCGGGCTCATTGGGCCGAACGGGGCCGGGAAGTCCACGCTGCTGGCCATGCTGGCGGGCACCTTGCCGGTCACGTCCGGCCACCTCATTTACCAGGGGCAGGACGTTACCGGCGTGCCGGCGTTCCGGCGGGCGAGGCTGGGGCTGGTCCGGACGTTTCAGCTGGCGTCTGAGTTCAAGCGGCTGACCGTGCTGGAGAACCTGCTGTCGGCGGTGCCCGGGAACCGGGGGGACTCGTTCCGCGGGGCGCTGCTGGGGCAGCGGTACTGGGGGGGCGATGAGGCGGCGGCGGTGCGCCGGGCCACCGGGTTGCTGGAACGGTTCGGGCTGGCCGGGATGGCCAACAGTTATGCCGGGGACCTGAGCGGGGGGCAGCGGCGGCTGGTCGAGATCATGCGTGCGCTGATGGCCGAGCCCGCCACGCTGCTGCTGGACGAGCCGATGGCCGGGGTGCACCCCCGGCTGGCCCGGCGGATCGGGGCGGAGCTGGTCGCGTTGTGCGGCGAAGGGATGACCATCCTGATGGTGGAGCACGAGCTGGCCATCATGGACGAGTTCTGTGACCCAGTCGTGGTGATGGCCGAGGGCCGGGTGCTGGCCGAGGGAACCATGCAGCAGCTGCGTGGCCGGAGCGAGGTCGTGGAGGCCTACCTTGTCGGCTGAGCTGGCGCTGCACGGCGTGCGGCTGCGGGCGGAGGGCATCACCGCGGGCTACGGTGGCGACCCGGTGATCCGGGACATCACCGTGAGCACCACGCCCGGTGAGGTGGTCTCGCTGGTCGGGCCGAACGGGTCGGGCAAGAGCACGCTGCTCAAGAGCCTGGTCGGGGTGGTCCGTGTGTCGTCCGGCACGGTCCGGGTGGGCGACCGGGACGTGACCAACGCCGCGCCCGAAGAGGTGGCCCGCGCGGCCGTGGGTTACGTGCCCCAGGTGGACGATGTGTTCGCCCCGCTGACCGTGCGGGAGAACCTGGAGATGGGCGGGTACCTGCTGCGCCGCAAGCAGATCGCCGCGCATATCGAGCGGGTGCTCGCGGTGTTCCCCCGGCTGGGCGGCATGCTGGGCCGCAGTGCCGGGAAACTCAGCGGCGGCGAGCGCAAGATGCTGGCCATGGGCCGGGTGCTGATGCTCGACCCGGGCGTGTTCCTGCTGGACGAGCCCACCGCGAACCTGGCCCCCATGGTGGCTGCCGCGCTGCTCAACGAGCACGTCCGGAAGCTGGCCGCCAGCGGCGCCGCGGTGCTGATCGTCGAGCAGCGGGCCCGCGCCGTGCTGGCCATCTCGGACCGGACCTACGTGCTGGGCGGCGGGGAGGTCCGGATGGTGGGCACCCCAGCCGAGCTGTCGGCCAGCCCAGACTTCGTGGAATCCTTCCTCGGCGGCGGCCGTGGCCAGGCCGCGGGGCAGCGGGCCGAGCCGTAACGCGGCAGGCGGCGGTAACCGGCCCCGACCCGGGCCGGGGCGTACCATCGGTGGGGTGGCAGGTCAGGGTGGCACGACTGGCCCGGCGGCGGGCGAGGCTACGGCCGAGCCAGCGGCCGGGAACGTGCGGTACGTCCAGGTACAGACGACCACTGACTCCCGGGCCGAGGCCATCGAGCTGGGCCGGGATGCGGTCCAGGCCAGGCTGGCGGCGTGCGCCCAGGTGGCCGGCCCGGTGGTGAGCACGTTCTGGTGGGAGGGGGCGCTGGAGCGGGCCGAGGAATGGCTGCTGCTGCTCAAGCTGCCCGCCGCGGGCTACCAGGAACTGGCTGATTTCCTCACCCAGCGGCACAGCTACGACGAGCCGGAGATCGTGGCCACGCCCATCGTGGCCGGGGCGGCGACGTTCCTGAGCTGGATCGAGGAGGAGACCCGGCCGCGGTGACCGCGGGCCGGCGCGCGGCGTAACCCGGATCACTCGAAGCCCACCGGGGGCACGTTCCAGGACAGGATGACCGGCGAGCCGTGCTCGCTGCCGAGCACGGACAGCGTGCCGGTGTCCAGGCGGAACAGCCGGCCACAGGTTGCGTCCAGGCCCAGCCAGCGGGCGGTCAGGATGCGCAGCATGTGCGCGTGCGAGACCAGGGCCACGTCGCCCTCGGCCAGCAGCGGCTGGATCCGGGCCAGCACCGCATCGGCCCGGGCGCCCACCTGCTGCACGTCTTCCCCCGGGTGCCCCGGGCCACCAGGCAGCACGCCGTCGCGCCACAGGTACCAGCCCGGCCGCTGCTCCCGGATCTGCTCCGTGGTCAGGCCCTCGTACCCGCCGTAGTCCCACTCCTGCAGGTCGGGGTCGGGCTTGGCGCCGTCCAGCCCGGCCAGTTCGGCGGTGGCCACGGCCCGCTGGGCCGGGCTGGTGAACACGGCCCGGAAATTCCGCTTGGCCAGGGCCGGGGCCAGCGCGGCGGCCGCCGCCTCGCCGTCCGGGGTGAGCGGGATATCGGTGCGGCCGGTATGCCGGCCTGCCTTGCTCCACGCCGTCTGGCCGTGCCGGAGCAGGATCAGCTGTCCCATGGCGACCATCATGGCCGGCGCTCCTTGACGCGCACGCTCTTTCATATGTAAGTTTTTTCTGACAGGTGAAAGAGCCTCGAACCGGGGAGCCATGCTGACCAGTGACGAGCTGCTTACCGTGCTCACCGCGGTGGCGAATCCGCACCGGCTGCGGATCGTCGCGGAACTGCGGGACGGCCGGGTGCACGTCAGCGAGCTGGCCCGCAGGCTCGGGATGTCCCGGCCGCTGCTCTACATGCACCTGGACAAGCTGGAGAAGGCGGGCCTGGTGGTCGGCCAGCTGGAGCTGTCGGAGGACGGCAAGGCGATGAAGTACTTCGAGCTGGCCCCGTTCGACCTGCAGCTCAACGCCGAAACGATCATTGCAGCGCTGCGCGAGGGCAGCGTGGAAGGGGACACCGTGGACACCCGAGAACCCGATCCGGACGGAGACGCCCGATGATCGCCATGCAGCTGGCCGCACTGACCAGCAGTGCAGAAGCCGGGATCTTCATCGGCCTGGGCATCCCGTTCTGCATCTGCGCGGCAGCGGCCATCATCGTGTGGTCGTACTTCCGGCTGCAAAGCCACCGGGCCGACGCGGTGGCCATGGCGCACTACCGGAAGCTGGCCGAGGAAGCGGTGGCCAACCAGCAGGAGCTGCGTACCGAGCTGGCCAAGCTGACCGAGCACGTGCGGGCGGTCGAGCAGCTGATGCGGGACGTGGGATGAACACCCGGCTGCCGCTGTACCGCAACCCGCTGCACCAGCTGGTGGCGGGCAGCACCTGGCGCGCGGCCTGGTTCCTGCTCGCCTACCTGGTGTGGGGCTGGCTGCTGTGGGCCGCGGTCTTCGCGGCCACGCTGGCCACCGCCATCCTGGCCATCACGCTGGTCGGCTTGCCGCTGCTGATCGCCACGGCCGCGGTCATCCGCGGCTGCGCCAACGCGGAACGCTGGCGGCTGCGCGAGGTGCTGGCCGAGCCGGTCCATGGCCGATACCGGGCGGTCGCGCGGCCGGGCATCCTCGGCCAGATCCGTACCCGGTGGGCCGACCCGGCCACCTGGCGCGACTTCGCCTACCTGTTCGCCCTGTTCCCGTTGCTCTGGACGCTGGACTACGCGGTCATCCTGGTCTGGCTGATCTTGCTCGGCGGGATCACCGTGCCGCTCTGGTACTGGGCCCCAGTGGACACGTTCAACAACGGGCAGTCCGCGCACGGCCTGCAGTTCGGCTACTTCCCGAACGGACCGGGCGGGCCCGGATCGTGGGGCTGGTTCGTGGGCAACTTGCACCAGGCGCTGATCGCCGCCGGGATCTTCGTGGTGCTGTTCCTGCTGTTCAACTACGTACTGGTGGGCACCGCCCGGCTGCACACCCGCATCGCGGGGGCGCTGCTGCGCGCGCCGGCCGATCCGATGGCTGCAGCGAAGGACGTGCTGACCAGGCCCGGCCCGCTGGGCCCGCTGCACCCTGAGCCAGCATCCGCTGACCCGCTGCACCCGCAGCCCATGCATCCGGCGAAATGATGCCCTGCCCTCACCCATGAGGGACCAGCTCATGGGTGAGGGACTGCGACCGACACACACCACCCTGAGAGAAGGCCATGATGCGCCAGCCGTCCAGTTCAGTATGGCCAGAAACCGGACCGGTTAGCGAGCCACCGCACCGGTCCCGTGCCCCGGTGGTCGAGCGGATCGCCGCGTGCAGCGCCCGGCACCGCAAGACCGCGGTGTTCGGCTGGTTCCTGCTGGTAGCCGTGATTTTCGTGGCCTGCCACCAGCTCCCGGCCAGGAATTTGCCGCAAGCAGACGCGGGGCAATCCGGCGTGGCCGAGCAGACCCTGAACCGGCTCGGCTTCACCACCCCGCCCCACGAGTACGTGCTGATCCAGTCGCGGGGGAGCGGCGGGCCCGGGCACACATTCAGCACCGACCCGGCGATGCGCCGGGCGGCCCGGCAGGTCGTGGCCGCGCTGGCCGCGCTGCCGCACTCGGCGCGGGACATCGCCACGCCGCTCGGCCGCGGCGGTGCCGCCCTGGTCTCGGCCGACGGCCGCAGCGCCCTGGTCACGTTCACGGTGCCGGCCAGCACCAGCCAGGAGGACCAGGCGGTCGCGCCCGCGCTGCGCGCGGTGGCCGGGGTGGCGGCCCGCCACACCGGCCTGCTGATCGCCGAAGCCGGGGACGCGAGCACCGACCGGGCCGGCAACGCCATCGTCAGCCAGGACTTCCGGCAGGCCGAGGAGACCTCGGTGCCGATCACGCTGATCCTGCTGACCGGGGTGTTCGGCGCGCTGATCGCGGCCGGCATCCCGGTACTGCTGGCCGGGACGGCGGTGTTCACCGCGCTGGCGCTGCTCGCCATCCCCGGGCAGTGGCTGCCCATCGACTCCAGCACGTCCGAGGTCGTACTGCTCATCGGGATGGCGGTCGGCGTCGACTACTCGCTGTTCTACCTGCGCCGGGAGCGGGAAGAACGGGCCCGCGGCGCAGGCACCGAGCAGGCGCTGCGCACCGCGGCAGCCACGTCCGGCCGGGCCATCCTGGTCTCCGGGCTGACCGTGATGATCGCGCTGGGCGGGCTGTTCCTCACTGGCTACAGCGAGTTCACCGGCATCGCGTTCGGCACGATCGCGGTGGTCGGCGTCGCGGTGCTCGGCTCGCTGACGTTCCTGCCCGCGCTGCTGTCCTGGCTGGGCCCGTGGGCGGACCGGGGCCGGGTCCCGTTCCTCGGCCGTCGCCGGACGGCCGCCCGCCCATCCCGGCTGTGGACGGCGCTGGTCCGCCGGGTCATCCGGCATCCCGCCGCCTGGGGCTCGGTGGCCGCGCTGGCCATGCTCGCGCTGGCCGCGCCCGCGCTGGGGCTGCGGCTGGGCAACCCGCCGAACGGCGGGTTCCCCACCAAGATCCCGATCGTGGCCACCTACGACCGGATCAATCGCGCGTTCCCGGGCGGCCCCGCGCCCGCCGAGGTGGTGGTGACCGGCCACGATCTGGCCGGCCCGCAGGTCACCCGGGCGCTGGGCCGGCTGCGGGCCGAGGCCTCGGCCAACGGGCCGATCCGCGGGCCGGTCCGGGCCGCGGCGGTCGCGCGCGGCCGGGCCGTGCTGGTCAGCGTCCCGCTGGCCGGTGACGGCACCGACGCGGTGTCCAACCGGGCCCTGCTCGACCTGCGGAACCATGTCCTGCCGGGCACGCTGGGCCGGGTGCGTGGTGTCAGCTATGCGGTGACCGGCAACACCGCGCAGAACTACGACGACACCGGGGTGCTGCGGGGGCGCACCCCCGTGGTGCTGGCCGTGGTGGCCGGGCTGGCGTTCCTGCTGCTGCTGATCGCGTTCCGTTCCGCGCTGATCCCGCTGGTCTCGATCTCGCTGAACCTGCTCTCGGTGGCGGCCGCGTTCGGCCTGCTCACGGTGATCTTCCAGGCCGGCCAGCTGGGCGGCCCGCTGGGCTTCACCAGCTACGGGGCGATCGTGCCGTGGGTGCCGCTGTTCGTGTTCGTGTTCCTGTTCGGGCTCAGCATGGACTACCACGTGTTCATCCTGAGCCGGATCAGGGAACTGCGTGGCCGCGGTGCGACCACCACCGAGGCGGTGGTGGGTGGCATCGCCAGCAGCGCCGGGGTGGTGACCAGCGCGGCGCTGATCATGATGGCCGTGTTTTCCATCTTCGCCACGCTGGCCCTGGTCCAGCTCAAGATGCTGGGCGTGACGCTGACGGCCGCGGTGCTGATCGACGCGACCGTGGTGCGCGGCATCCTGCTGCCCGCCTGCCTGGCCCTGCTCGGCGAGCGCAGCTGGTACCTGCCGCGCTGGCTGCACTGGCTGCCCGGCCGGCCCGTAGTCCCCTTCGGGCCGGCCGGGCCCGCCGCGACGGCTCCTGTCCCGGGGCAGGCTGGGCCTGCCGGGACGGCCGGGTCCGCTCCGACCTTCCGGTGACGGCGCCGGGCCGCGGCGCCGGCCGAGCGAAGGGTGACCGCGATGAGCAGGATGGTGCTGGACGTGTCGATGTCCCTGGACGGCTTCACGACCGGACCGAACGTCCGGGAGGAGGCGCCCCTGGGGGACGGCGGCCAACGGCTGCACGAGTGGATGACGGGCAACGGGCCGGACGGCGGGGTCGACACCGGCGTCCAGCGCGAGGTGGACTCGGCGGCCGGGGCCCACCGTGGCGGGGACCGTGACCCACCTGCGCTACCGCGTCGTGAAGCCCTGACGCCGCTCCGCTCACCAACGAGCAGGACGCCTCTGACCTGGCCGTCACCCTGGCCACGGGCTGTAATCGGGCACGCAGGAAAGCTGAGGGTTAGCTGAAAAAGTCCCGAGAATCCCTGGAGGCTGACGTCAGCGTCACAAACATCTGGCATCCTGTGAGGGATCCCTGACATGCACGTCAGACACACCTGCCGTGCCGGTCAGCCGTACCCCGATCCCGCGAGGCCAGATGCGCGAGCTGCTCAACCCAGCCCTGCCCCAGGTACGTACCCCGCTCCCCGAGCTGCCGCCGGGCCCCGCACCGGGCACCACACGGCACCGGCCAGCCGGGGAGCGGCTGAAGGCGCCGCTGGTGGAGCGGATCGCGTGCTGGAGCGCCCGGCACCGGATCGCGGTCCTGGCCGGCTGGCTGGTGCTGGCGGTGACCGCCATGCTGGGCGGGCACCTGCTCGGCACGCAGAGCCACCCGCAGTACGACCCCGGGCAGTCCGGCCAGGCCGAGCAGACGCTGAACCGGCTGGGGGTGGTCACCCCGCCTGCGGAGAGCGTGCTCATCCAGGCCCGCGGCACCGGGCCGGGCGCCAGGTACGCCCACGACCCCGCGCTGCGCACCGCGGTGGCCGAGGTGGTCAGCACGCTGCACCGGCTGCCTGCGGCGGCACGGGACGTCCGGTCCCCGCTGAGCCCCGGCGGCCAGGCGATGATCTCAGCCGGCGGCCGCAGCGCCCTGGTCACGTTCCAGGTGGCCGGCCCGAATGCCAGGGCGGACAGCACGGTCAACGCCGACCTGGCCGCGGTGGCCAGGGTGCAGGCCAGCCATCCGGGCCTGACCGTGGCCGAGGCCGGGGACGCCAGCACCGACCAGGCGGCCAACACGGTGATGGGCCAGGACTTCCACAAGGCGGAGCTCACCTCGGTGCCGATCACGCTGATCCTGCTGATCGCGGTGTTCGGCGCGCTGATCGCGGCCGGTATCCCGGTGCTGCTGGCCGGCAGTGCGGTGATGGTCGCCGTGTCACTGCTCGCGGTGCCCAGCCGGTGGCTGCCCATCGGATCCAGTACCTCCGAGGTGGTGCTGATCATCGGGATGGCGGTCGGCGTCGACTATTCGCTGTTCTACCTGCGCCGGGAACGTGAGGAACGGGCGGCCGGTGCCTCCTTCCCCGGGGCACTGGCCACGGCCGCCGGCACCTCCGGGCGGGCCATCCTGGTCTCCGGGCTGACCGTGATGGTGTCCATGGCCGGGCTGCTGCTGACCGGGATCGACCTGTTCACCGGGATCGCGGTCGGCACCATCATGGTGGTCGGGGTGGCGGTGGCCGGCTCACTGACCCTGCTGCCCGCGCTGCTGTCACTGCTCGGGCCATGGGCCGACCGGGGCCGGATCCCGTTCCTGGGCCGGCACCGTACGCATGCCCGGCCGTCCCGGCTGTGGGCCGCGCTGGTGCACCGGGTGGTGCGCAGGCCGCTGCTGTGGGGCGGCGCGGCCGGGCTGGCCCTGCTGGCCCTGGCCGTGCCCGCGCTGGGCATGCGCACCGGCACCCCGCCCATCGACCTGCCGTCCCGGCTGCCGGTGGTGCACACCCTGGAGCAGATCCAGCGGGCCTTCCCGGGCCGGCCGGCCCCGGCGCAGGTCGTGGTGACCGGGAACGGCGTGTCCGGCCCGGCCATCCGGTCCGAGGTGGCCGCGCTCCAGGCCAGGGCGTCGGCCCACGGAGTGATCCACCGGCCGGTCACCGCGCAGCTGGTCGGCGGCGGCCACGGGCTGGTGATCTCGGTTCCGCTGGCCGGCAACGGGTCGGACAGGGTGTCCCGCGGCGCGCTGCTGGCGCTGCGCGACCGGATCCTGCCTGCCACCATCGGGCGGGTACCCGGAGCCAGCTACGCCGTGACCGGGAGCACGGCCAACGGTTATGACTTCAGCGCGGCGCTGCACTCCCGCACGCCGATCGTGTTCGCGGTGGTGGCGCTCCTCGCGCTGGTCCTGCTTACGCTGGCCTTCCGCTCGCTGATCATCCCGCTGATGTCGATCGGGCTCAACCTGCTCTCGGTCGGCGCGGCCTACGGCCTGATCACGCTGATCTTCCAGGACGGCCGGCTGCAGGGCCTGCTGGGCTTCACCTCGTTCGGCGCGATTATCGACTGGGTGCCGCTGTTCATGTTCGTGTTCCTGTTCGGGCTGAGCATGGACTACCACGTGTTCATCCTGAGCCGGGTCCGGGAGCTGCGGCTCGCGGGCAAATCGCATCGGGATGCGGTGGTCGGCGGCATCGCGACGTGCTCCGGCGTGGTGACCAGCGCGGCAGTGATCATGGTGGCGGTGTTCTCGATCTTCGCCACGCTGTCCATCATCGACCTGAAGATGATCGGTGTGGGGCTGGCCGCGGCCGTGCTGATCGACGCGACGGTTGTGCGCGGCATTCTGGTCCCGGCCGCGCTGGCCGTGTCCGGCGAGCGCACCTGGTACTTCCCCCGCTGGCTGGCCTGGCTGCCCGGCGGGGCGGCGCCGCGCGCCGCCGAGGCGGGGCGTGCCGAGGGCGTGTTCCCGCCGAGCCGGCGGGTTTCCGGGGGGCCGTCCCCCCGGGCCAGCACAGTACGCTTGGCAGGTGAACCAACCGGGTCCCGGCCAGGCGTGGGCTGACCACGCCGCAGGGCCTGGCCTGCCGCCAGCACCGGCGGCCCGCCGCCGCGGGCGGGCGCTGACCCTCACCGCTGCGGGCGGCGTGTGCTGCCTGATCGTCGCGGTCCTGGCGGGCTCCCGGGCCGTCGCCCTGCACGCCCGGCGGCCGACCGCGGCGGAGCGCGCCGTGGCCGCCGCAGCGGCGGTAGCCCGCCGGTGGCGGACCTGGCCGTCGGGCCGGATCTTCCCCGCCACCCTGGGCTACACCAGCCTGGGCAGCGACGACACCGCGCACCGGGTTGGTATCTCACCGGACGACCAGTGTGCCGCCGCGCTGGACCCGGCGCTGGACGGCCCGGCCCGCCGGGACGGCTGCCGGGCCGGGCTGCGGGCCAGCTACGTCGACGAGCTGCACGGTGTCGTCTACACCACGGGGGTGCTCGCGTTCCCCAGCCCGGCGCAGGCCCAGGCGTTCGACCGCGGGCTGCCGCCTGGCCGCCCTCCGGGGGCCGCGCTGCGCGCGCTGGCCTTCCCCGGGACCGTGGCCGCCCGGTTCGCGGACAACACCAGGCAGGCTGCCACCGCGCGGCAGGACGGCCCGTACGTGCTGCTGACCGTGGCTGGCTACGCGGACGGCCGGCCGGCCGCCGCCACCGGCCAGTACAACCCAGTGGCATTCGCCGCGGCCGGCCAGCTGGCCGACGCGATCCTCGCCCCGCTGAACCAGCCCGCGGTGGTGAACTGCGCCGAGACCCGGCAGTGGACATGCTGAACCGCTATACCAGGCTGTCCATCCCGGTCCTGGCGCTGGCCGGGGTGATCATGCTTACCGGGGCCGCCGCCCCGGCCAGCGAGGCAGCCCAGGTCCGGGCGGCGGAACAGGGCCAGCTGCGGGCCATCGAGGCGCCCGCCGCCTGGCCGCTCAGCACGGGCCGCGGGGTGACCGTGGCCGTGCTGGACACCGGCGTGGACCCGGCCGCGGCTGACCTGGCCGGGTCGGTCATCACCGGGCCGGACTACACCCGGGGCGCGGACCCGCCCGGGTACCAGCCGCCGCACCTGCACGGGACGTTCATCGCGTCGCTCATCGCCGGGCATGGCAGCGGGCCAGGCCGGGCGGACGGCATCATCGGCGTCGCCCCGGCCGCCCGGGTGCTGTCCGTCCGGGTCATCCTGGACGACCAGGAGCCCGGGCTCGGCGCGTACAACTCGAAGCCGCGCTACGCCGGCGCCATCGAGGACGGCATCCGGTACGCCACCCGGCACGGCGCCCAGGTCATCAACATGTCCCTGGGCACCAGCCAGCCGAGACCGGGCATGCAGGCGGCGCTTGGCTACGCGGTGTCGCACGGCGTGCTGGTGGTGGCGTCCGCGGGGAACAGCGGCGGGACCGGCCCGGGCTACACGCCGTACTCCTACCCGGCCGCGTTCACCGGGGTGATCTCGGTCGCGGCGGTGAACGACGCTGGGCAGCGGGCACCATTCTCCGACCGCAACTCGTCGGTGGTGCTGTCCGCGCCCGGCGTGGGGATCATCGGGGCCGGCCCGGGCGTCAGCTACCTGCAGGCCAGTGGGACCAGCCCGGCAGCCGCGTTCGTGACCGGGGTGGCCGCGCTGATCCGGTCGGCCTACCCCCGGCTGGCCCCGGCGGAAGTGGTCCAGGCACTGATCAGCTCGGCCCGGCACCGCCCGGCCGCCGGGTACAGCCCGGCGACCGGCTTCGGCGAGGTGGACGCGGTCGCGGCGCTGCGCGCGGCCGGGCGGCTGGCCGCAGCCCGGCCCGGCACCGGGCTGGCCGCCGGTAGCCACTTCGGCGGGGCGCCGCCCGGGGCGATCCAGGTGACACGCCGCGACGCGCCCCGGGTCGCCGTGCTGGCCGGGGTGGCGGCGGCTGGTGGGCTCGGCTTCCTCGTCGCCCTGGTCGTGCTGGCCATCCTGACCGCGCGCGCGGTGCGGGACCGGCGCCGGCTGGCCGGGCGGCCCCAGCCCGGGAGCGCGGCCGGGCCGGCCGGGCCGGGCGGCCCGGACCACGGCTAGGGAAGGGTCAGGATGTCGTGACCGGTGCCCGTGACCAGCAGCGTGTGCTCGAATTGCGCGGTCCGCTGGCGGTCCTTGGTGACCGCGGTCCACCCGTCGTCCCACACGTCGTAGGCGATCGTGCCCAGGGTGAGCATGGGCTCGATAGTGAACGTCATGCCCTCCTCCATGATCACGTTGACGCCGGGGTCGTCGAAGTGCGGCACGATCAGGCCGGAGTGGAACGTGGTGCCGATGCCGTGCCCGGTGAAGTCGCGGACCACCCCGTAGCCGAACCGGCGTGCGTACGACTCGATCACCCGCCCGACGGCGTTCAGCGGGCGGCCGGGGGCGACCGCCCGGATGCCCCGCATCATGGCCTCGTGGGTCCGCTCCACCAGCAGCCGCGACTCCTCGTCCACGTCGCCGGCCAGGAACGTGGCGTTGGTGTCCCCGTGCACCCCGTTCAGGTACGCGGTGATGTCCACGTTGACGATGTCCCCGTCGGCGATCACCGTGTCGTCCGGGATGCCGTGGCAGATGACCTCGTTCAGCGAGGTGCACAGCGACTTGGGGTAGCCGCGGTAGCCCAGCGTGCTCGGGTACGCGCCGCGGTCGATGAGGAATTCGTGCCCGACCCGGTCCAGCTCGTCGGTGGTAACACCGGGCGCCACGTGCCGGCCGACCTCCTGCAGGGCCTGGGCCGCCAGCTGGCCGGCCACCCGCATCCGCTCGATCGTGCCAGCGTCCTTGACGTCGGGCTCGCCGGTTCTGGGATACTTGCGGCCGACGTACTCCGGCCGTGGGATGCTGGCCGGCACGCGCCGGGGCGGGGAGAGCCGGCCAGGGTGGAGCAAAGTCGCCATGGTCTGCGAGTCTAGTGCGCATGGACGATGACGACGCCTGGTGGTACTGCCTCACCCACCGAACAGTCGAGCACGGCGCAGGCTGCCCGGGCAAGGACCGGCTGGGCCCCTACGCCACCAAGGAAGAAGCGGAGCACGCCCTGGAGCTGGTCCGGGAGCGCAACGAAGAGTGGGATGCCGCTGACGACGACGACTGAGGGCGGCCGGCGATCATCGGTGATCGGCAGCCCGCCGGGTATCGTTGGTTCTGCGACGATGCCGGAAGGGGCGCACGGTGGCTGAGGACCGCGCGGGCAATGACCTGCCGACGGCTGCCCGGGCCCGGCTGGCTGAGATCCGCGATAGCGGGACCTGGGGTTCCGCGCTCAGCAGCGACGAGTTCACGGCCATCCGCAGCGCCGGCTTCGAGCCGGCCGGCCAGGTGCTCGGGGCCGCGGTGTACAACATCGGCTTCACCGGCGGGTACAACTGCCCGGGCGCGTGGTCGGGCTACGGGGGTTACGCCCAGGCCTACCGCAGCGTGACCCAGGTGTCCGGGCAGGGCGGGTACGGCTCGTTCGGCCCGCTGACCCAGGCCATGTACCAGGCCCGGCACCAGGCCATCAGCCGGATGCTGGAAGAGTGCGCCACGCTCGGCGGGCATGGCATCGTGGGGGTCACGCTGAGCATCGGCTCGTTCCCGGCGGGCGGGCTGGAGTTCAAGGCCATCGGCACCGCGGTCCGGGCGCCGGGGGCGGTGCCGCTGCGCCAGCCGTTCAGCTCCGATCTGTCCGGGCAGGATTTCGCCAAGCTGATCCACGCCGGCTGGGTGCCGGTGGGCCTGGCCCTGGGTATCTCGGTGGGGGCGCGGCACGACGACTGGCTGACCGTGGGCCAGACCCGGTGGGGTGCGGGCAACGCCGAGGTGGTGGGGTACACCGAGCTGGTCAACGACAGCCGGCACGACGCACGGCAGCAGCTGGAGCGGGACGTCCGCCGGCTCGGCGGTGAGGCGGTGGTGGTGTCCCGGATGGACATGCGGGTGCACGAGCGCGAGTGCCCGATGCAGGAGCACGGCAAGGACCACGTCGTAGAAGTGACCATCATCGGCACGGCCGCGGTCCGTTTCGCCACCGAGGCCAAACCGCCGCCACCACTCGCCGTGCTGTCGCTTGACCCGCAGCGGCGCCAGGCCGCCCGGGTCAGGCTGGGGCGCTGACCAGCCGCAGAACCGCAGTGAGGAGAGCTGATGACCGACCAGCAGAGCACGGAGCTGAGCGTGGAGGGAGTCCCGCAGGACGCCATCCGCAGGCTGGCTGAGCTGCGGCCCGGGCGCCCGGGGGCTATCTTCACCTCGGACCTGTCGGTGAACGAGTTCCTGCTGGTCCGTGAGGCCGGGTTCCGCCCGCTCGGGCTGGTGCTGGGCAGCTCGATCTACCACGTCGGCCTGCAAGTCGGCCGCTGGGGCCGGAACCAGGAACTTGACGTGCTGTCCCAGGCCATGTACCACGCCCGTGAGCTGGCCATGACCCGGATGGAGGCGGAAGCCGACGCGCTCGGTGCCGATGGCATCGTCGGGGTCCGGCTGGACGTCGAGCTGAAAGAGTTCGGCAGCGACATCGCCGAGTTCATCGCGGTGGGCACGGCGGTCAAGGCCGAGCCGGGCGCGGGCGGTGGCGGGGTGACCGAGTGGCGCAACAACAAGAAGCAGCCGTTCACCTCGGACCTGTCCGGCCAGGACTTCTGGACGCTGATCCGGGCCGGGTACGCCCCGCTGGGCATGGTGATGGGCTCCTGTGTCTACCACATCGCGCACCAGCGGCTCGGCAGCAAGGTCAGCAACATCGGCCGCAACGTGGAACTGGAGCAGTTCACCCAGGCCCTGTACGACGCCCGTGAGCTGGCCATGAGCCGGATGCAGGACGAGGCGGAACAGCTGCACGCCGAGGGCATCGTCGGGGTGCAGCTACGGCAGCACAGCCACACCTGGGGCTCGCACACCACCGAGTTCTTCGCCATCGGCACCGCGGTCCGCCCGCTCCGCGAAGATCATGTTATTGAACGCCCGACCATGGTGCTCAGCCTGGACAGCTGACTGGTCGCTGCCGCCTGGACGAACCCTGGCCACCGCGCGGCCACGGCCAGCCAGCCGCCCGCGGGGCGTTAGGCAGCAAAGGCGGCGCGGATGGCAGCGCGGCCTTCCGCGGCCAGGGTGAGGAAGCTGTAGCTGCCCTGGTCGCGAAGCTCGCGGGCCGCCTGCACCGCGGCCCCGTACGCGGCCTGGGCGAACGCGGAGCCGACCGAAACCCGGCGGACGCCCGCCGCGGCCAGTTCCGGGATGCCCGGGCCGCCGGCCAGGGCCAGCACGTTGACCGGGCGGTCCACCGAGCTGGCCACGGCCCGGATGTCGTCCAGGCTGGTCAGCCCGGGCGCGTACAGCACGTCCGCGCCCGCTTCCTGGTAGGCCTGCAGCCTGGCGATGGTGTCGGCCAGATCCGGCCGGCCGTGCAGGTAGTTCTCCGCCCGGGCGGTGAGCACCAGCGGGCCGGGGGTGCCCAAGGCCGCCTCGGCCGCCGCGGCGACCCGGTCCCGGGCCCGCCCCAGGTCGTAGACGGGCGCGTCGTCCCGCCGGGTGTAGTCCTCCACCGAGCAGCCGGCCAGCCCGGCCGCGGCGGCCAGCCGGATCGTCTCAGCCACGCCGGCCGGCTCGTCGGCGAACGCGTTCTCCAGGTCCGCGGACACTGGCAGGCTGGTCGCGGCCACGATCCCGGCCGCGTGCGCCAGCGCCTCGTCCCGGGTCACCGCCCCGTCCAGCCGGCCGAGCGTAGCGGCGAAACCGCCGCTGGTCGTGGCCAGCGCGGGATAGCCGAGCCATTCGAGCAGCCGGGCCGACCCGGCGTCCCACGGGTTGGGCAGCAGCAGCAGGTCCGGGCCCTCGTGCAGGGCCCGGAACCGCTGCGCCCGGGCGGCCTGGGTGTCCGTGTCGGTTGGCATGGCCCCACTCTAGGGCGGGGCGCTGACGGCCAGCCGGCTCAGGTGGGGTTGGTCGCCATGGGCTGCACATGGTGGACCGCGGACCGCACCCGGAACGCCATCGCGATCTCCATCACGCCGTAAACGATCAGCCAGAAGCCGAGCACGAAGGCCAGGGTGACCAGCGAGATACCCGGCCACATGATCACGATGATCCCGGCCACCACGCTGAGCGCGCCGATGAAGCCCATCCAGCCGCGGTGCGGCGCGTCGCGGTGCGCGATCGCGGTGTAGATCTCGGCGATCCCGTAGGCCACCCAGTAGATCCCGATGAGCAGGGCCAGCGCGACCACCGAGACGATAATGTGCCGCACCGCGTACAGCCCGATCAGGATGCCCAGCAGCCCGAGGATCACGTTCCACACCCGCCGGCCGCTGGACTCGTCGGCGGCGAACGCGCTGATGAACGAGAAGATGCCGGACACGATCAGCTGGATGCCGAACAGGATGGCCAGTACCAGCACGGTCGGGCCGGGCCAGGCCACCGCGAACACGCCGGCCGCCACCATGAGGACGCCGAAGAACAGTAGCCAGCCCCAGTGGCGGCCGATCCGGCCGAGCTCATCGCCAATATCTCTCGAAAGCGGGGTAGACATAGCTACCTCCCAGTTACCGAGGTACGGATTATGTTTCACATGATTAGCAAAGTGACCGCCGTTGTCTATGTCCGCCCGGACAATGGTGCGTGAACCTGGTGCTGCGCGCTGACAGCGTGGCCATGTACCGGGGCGCCGCGCGACGTGGCCGAGCTGTGCCTGGCCCTGGAAGCCGCCCGCCAGCAGCCTGGCTGACCGCCGCCCGCGTGATCAGCCGCGAGCACGGCACTAACCGGCTGATCATCAGGTGAACGCGCTCAGCCCGGTGATGGCGCGGCCCACGATGAGCGTGTTCATCTCCCGGGTGCCCTCGTAGGAGTAGATGGCTTCTGCGTCGGCCACGAACCGGCCCACGTTGTGCTCGAGCAGGATCCCGTTGCCGCCCATCAGCTCCCGGGCCCAGCCCACTGTCTCGCGCATCCGCATGGTGCAGAACGCCTTGGCCAGCGCCGAGTGCTCGTCCCGGGCCTGGCCCGCTTCCTGCAGCCCGGCCAGCCGGGCGCATAGCGCGGCCGACGCGGTGGTATTGGCCAGCATCTTCACCAGCAGGTCCTGGACCAGCTGGAAGCCCGCGATGGGCCGGCCAAACTGCTCCCGCTGTCCCGCGTAGGCCAGCGCGTGCTCGTACGCGCCCCGGCCGCAGCCGGTGGCCATCCAGGCCACCCCGGCCCGGGTCATCCGGAGCACCTCGGCGGTGTCCCGGAACGAGCGGGCGTTCTGCAGTCGGCCGTCCTCGGGCACCCGGACGTCGTCCAGTGTGATCCGGGCGTTCTGCACCACCCGCAGCGCGATCTTGTCTTCGAGTTTCTGGGTACTGAAGCCGGGCGCGCCCTTTTCCACCACGAACCCCTTGACCTGGCCGTCCGCCTCGTCCCTGGCCCAGATGACGATCAGGTCGGCGAACGTGGCGTTGCCAATCCAGGTCTTCTGCCCGCGCAGCACCCACGAGCCGCCGTCGCGGCGGGCGGTGGTGGCCAGCCCGCGGGCCGCGCCGGAGCCGGTCTGCGGCTCGGTCAGCCCGAACGCCCCGATCAGCTCCATCCGGGCCATCGGCGGCAGCCAGCGCTGCTTCTGCTCCGCCGATCCGCACACGTAGATCGACCCCATGGCCAGCCCACCGTGCACGCCGCAGAACGTGGCCATGGACGGGTCGGCCCGGGCCAGCTCCAGCGCGACCAGCCCGTCCAGCAGCAGCGGGCCGCCCCGGCAGCCGTAGCCGTGGTACGGCAGGCCGGCGATGCCCAGCCCGCGCAGCCCGGGGATCAGCTCGTGCGGGAACTGGGCGGTAACCCAGTACCGGTTGATGACTGGCGCGACCTCCTTGTCCAGGAACGCCCGTACCCGGTGCAGCACGTCCCGCTCGGCCTCGCCGAGCAGCTGCTCCAGGCCGTAGAAGTCGGCGTCGTGGGGCACGGCGTAACCTCCCTGCGGGCGGCGCTGGGGGCTCGGTGAGGAACCGGCTGACCGGCGGGGCCAGCAGGTCCGGGCGCAGCACCAGCTCGACGTGCCCGCCGTGGTAGACGTGCAGCCTGGCGTTCGGGATCAGCCGGGCCAGCACCCGGGCGTTGACCAGCGGGATGATCGGGTCGTCGTCGCCGGCCATGATCAGGGTGGGCTGGCGCAGCGTGGGCAGCAGCGGCAGCGAGGTCCAGCCGGCCGCCGCGGCGAGCTGGTACGCGTAACCGCGGGACGGGCTGACCCGGGTCCACTGGTGCATCACCCGCACGACCCGGTCGGTGTCCCGCCGCGCGGTGCCCCCGTAGACGTGGCCGGCGATGCCCCGGGTGTAGCCGGGATCCTGGAAGCGCCGGGGGGTGACCATACTGGCCAGCGCCCACGGGTTGCCGGGCACCATCAGCGTCCCGGTTCCGGTGGCGACCAGAACCACCCGGCGGCAGCGGCGTGCCTGCGACAGCGCGAACTGCTGGGCCAGCGCACCGCCCCAGGAGATGCCGAGAATGTCGGCCTGCTCGTGGCCGAGCCGGTCGAGCAGCCCGGCCAGCAGCCGGGCCAGCCAGCGGAATCGATACGGCCGGGCGGGCAGCGGCGAGCCGCCCAGACCTGGCACGTCGAACCGGATGGCCTCGATGGCCGGGTCGAGGATGGCCAGGAACGGGTCGAACGTCTCCAGGCTGGCGCCAATGCCGTTGGCCAGCAGCAGCGGCGGCGCGAGGCCGGGGGCGGTGCCCGGCCGGACCGCGATGCGCAGCGGGGTGCCGCCGATCACCTCGGTGCGGATACCCGACCGCCGGGGCCCGCGCCTGGGCCGCCGGTCCCACAGCGGTTCGCCGGCCGGCGATTCAGCGGTCGAAGACATAGCTGCCTGGCGCGGGTTCGATGGCCAGCCGGGCCGGGCTCACCATGGACCCGGTGTGCCCGCTGCGGGCCAGCATGAAGCGGCAGTCCGCGCCGAGCCGCTGGGTGCTCCGGTGACAGGACTGCCAGGGACACAGGTGATCCGCGGCACCGGCCACCAGATAAGCATCAGTGTGCAGAACGGCCAGGTCAACCGGGTGGCCTCCGGTGCTGGGCCCGAGGTGGCCGCTAGCCGCGGGCCCCGGGGCTGGTTCATGGCACCAGGCCGTCCGGTGCGGTGACCTCACGGCGCAGGATCTTCCCGGTCGGCCCCTTGGGCAGCGACTCGACCAGCCAGATGTGCCGCGGGTACTTGTACGCGGCCACCCGGCCCTTGACGAACGCGCGCAGCTCTTCCGGAGTGGCGCTGGCGCCGGGCTTCAGCGCGGCGGCCGCGCCGATCTCCTCCCCGAGCGAGGGGTGCGGGATGCCGATCACGGCTGCCTCGGCGACGGCCGGGTGCTCGTACAGCACCTCCTCGATCTCCCGTGGGTAGACGTTGAACCCGCCCCGGATGACCAGGTCCTTCTTGCGGTCCACGATGAAGAAGTAGCCGTCCTCGTCCTGCCGGGCCAGGTCGCCGGTGCGCAGCCAGCCGTCCGGGATGGCCTCCCTGGTCGCGTCCGGCCGCCGCCAGTAGCCCGTCATCACGTTCGGCCCGCGGACCGCGATCTCGCCGACCTCACCGGCTGGCACTTCGGTGCCGTCCGGGGCGACCAGCCGCATCTGCACGCCGCGCACCGGGGTGCCGATCGACCCGGGTTTGCGCGCCCGGTCCGGGTGGTTGAACGAGGCGACCGGCGAGGTCTCGGACAGCCCATACCCCTCAAGGATCATCGTGCCGAACGCCGCTTCGAACGCCCGGAGCAGTTCGACCGGAAGGGCGGCGCCGCCGCTGATGCAGGCCCGCACCGAGCTGGTGTCGTAGCGGTCCCGGTCCGGGTGGTGCAGCAGCGCCGCGTACATGGTGGGCACCCCCTCGAACACGGTGACCTGGGCGTGCTGGATGAGCTCGAGCGCCTGCCCGGCGTCGAACCTGGCCAGCAGGGCCAGCGTGGCCCCGGAGGTGAGAGCCGCGTTCAGTCCGCAGGTCAGCCCGAAGCAGTGGAACAGTGGCAGGCAGCCCATGACCACGTCGGACGGACCCAGGCCGAGCAGGGTTGCCTCGGTGAGCTCAGCGTTGGTGCGCAGGTTGGCGTGGCTGAGCTCAGCGCCCTTGGGCCGGCCGGTGGTGCCCGAGGTGTAGAGGATCAGCGCGGTGTCGCCGTCCGCGCGGTCCGCCACGCCCGGCGCGGCCGGCTGGGCCTGGACCAGCGCGCCCAGGCCGGCCGGTCCCACCGGGACGAAGTCCGCGCCCGCGGCGGCCGCGCCCGCGGCTGGCTCCCCGGGCGAGTCCGGGTCCGCGAACAGCAGGCCCGCTCCCGAGTCGCTCAGGTAGTACTCGACCTCGCGGGACCTGAGCAGCGGGTTCATCGGCACCACCGTGCCGCCCGCGCGGAGTACCCCGTAACACACCAGGCAGAACTCGGGCACGTTGGGCAGCATCAGCCCAGCCCGGTCGCCGGGCTGGAAGCCCCGCCTGGCCAGGAACGACGCGACCCGGGCGGACGCGTCGTCGAACTCGGCGTAGCTGATCACCTGGCCGCCGGCCAGCAGCGCGGGATGGTCCGGCTGCTTCGCGGCCTGGTCGGTGAGGATCTGCGCAAGGTTGGCCACCGTCTACCTCCGTGCGGGCAGGAAGCCTTACCTGCCAGCATCCGCCGCGATGCCGGGCATGTCGATGGCCGTGCGGGCAGCCCTGGGCGGCTTCCAGTGTGAGCCGCAACAAGTCAGCAGCAGGCGCCCACGCCGGCCGAGGCAGGGGGCCCGTTGCCCACGCCGGCCGAGGCAGGGGCCCGTTGCCCACGCCGGCCGAGGCGGGGCCCGGTTCCCACGCCGGCCGAGGCGGGGCCCGCCGCGGGCGGGTGCTCGCCGAGCCGGCGTTCGGCGCGCAGCCGCGATCGGGGGGTTCCGGGGGTCGTCCCCCGGGCTAACGCAGCGGCGATCGGGGGGTTCCGGGGGGTCGTCCCCCCGGGTTAAGCAGCGCTGCCGGGGCGGTGCCTGACCTGGAGCGTGGTGACGAGATGCTGGGCCAGGGGCGGCGGCCTGGTCCCGGATCTCCGGGACGGCGGTGGTCTCGTAGCGCACGCCGCGCAGCGTCGGGCCGAGGGTGAACAGGGTGCTGCTCGCCGCGCCGGCCAGGTCCAGTACCGCGCCCGCCGGGCTGGCGTCGATGCCCAGCCGGTGCGGGTCGGGCCGAGCCAGCCCGCGGGACAGCAGATCCCGGAGCAGCGGATCCGGGCTCCCGCCGATATCCGCGGCCGGGCCGGTCGCGTTGATCAGCCAGCCCGCGGCCAGCTCGGTGGCGGTGCCCCCGTGCTCCACCCGCACCAGGAGCTGTTCCGCGCGCTCGGTCGCCCGGGTGATCCGCCCGGGCAGCACCCGGAGGCGGCCAGCCATCCGCAGCGCGGTAATCCGCTGCGCGGTGGCGGGCGGCATCCGGTGCCGGTGCACTTCCCAGTACCGGGCCACGTGCCGCAGGAACAGCCGCTGATCGTCCGGGGTCAGCCGCTGCCACAGGCTGGGCACGTGCGGCCGGAGCGCGTCGACCACATCCTGCCAGTGCTGCGGCCGGCTGGTCATGGCCGTCCGCACCTGCCAGATGAGGTCGGTGAGCCGGACCGGGCCGGCCGTGTCGGCCAGCACCGGCAGCCAGATGCTGTCCCCCCCGGGGGGCGGGCATGCCCCGGTGCACCTGGGGAAGCAGCCCGTGCCGGGACATTGCGCGGACCACGGCCCGCGGGTCCCCCCCGGTCACCGACATAGCCACGTCCAGCATGGTCAGCCCGGTGCCCAGGATCACCACCGGGCTGCCGTCCCGGGCCGCGTCCAGCGCCCCGGGTGCCCACGGGTCGGCCAGGTAGCGCGGGCTGTCCGGGACCGGGAACGGCGTGGCCGGCGGCAGGTTCCCGGTGGCCAGGACGGCGGCATCGGCCTCCAGGCAGGTGCTGCCGCCGAGCACCAGGCGCAGCGGGCGGCCGCCGGCCCCGGGCCGGATGGCCACCACCTCGTCGGTCAGCTCGGTCAGCCGGGACTGCGGTTCGGCCCGCTGCCGGGTCTGGGCCAGCAGGTCGCGCACGTAACGCCCGTAGGCGGGGCGGGGCAGGAAGCCCGTAGTGCCCAGGCCGGCCGTAGCGGCCCAGCGGACCAGGTGACCCGGGTCGCCGGCTAGCGCGCTCATGTTGAGCAGCAGGCGGCCGCCGGACAGCCGCTGATAGGTGGCGGCCATCTGAGCGGCCAGGGTCGGCGAGGTGAGCCCGGGCCGGAACGCGACCAGGAACTTCAGCCGCCGGGTCTCCCGGGTCAGTGCCGCGGTGACCAGCCAGGCGTCCTCGCACCAGGTCCCGGTGGGGGTGAGCACGGCCGCGAAGCCGAGCTGCTCAGCGGACCGGGCCACCTGGGCCAGGTACTCGATGTCCGGCGGACGTTCCTGCGCCGCGGCGCCCCGGATGTGCGGGGCCTGTGGGGGTCGGCCCGCCGCGCCCGGCGGGGTGGCCGGGGGCAGGTGGTGCCCCCGGCCCATGATCGACCGGCCGTCGCCAGTGGTGGGCAGGAACCAGTGAAACGTCAGGGTCATCGGGAGATCCCTCCGGCGGTGGTGTTGAACGCCGTGTGCCCGAGCTTGTGACGTCCACGTGGCCGGGGACCAGCCCGGCTGCGGCCGGGGAGCCGTCAGCGGGGGCCAGGGTTACGGGCGCTGCGCCAGGCCGGCTGATCCGGGACGCGGTGGCCCGGTTCAGTGCTGACCAGGACCACAGGCCGGGCACAGCCCCGTGGACAGCCGGCCCGGATCGACGGAGCGGCGGGAGACCAGATCCACGGAGCGGGGGAGACCAGGAGGGGCGGGTGAACCATGCCCCCATCATGTGGCACTATTCCTATAATGTCAATAGGTAATCTAGGTATATGATCATGGTCACTAGGCACCTTGGGACGGCTACCCGGGGTCGGCCACCCGCGCTCGTGGCCGGGACTCTTCACGTGCCTGGTTCGCACAAACCCAGATAAAACGGGCAACTACCGGACCAGAGCCGGGCGGTGTCAAGCGCCTGTTGCAACGAGGAGGTCGTTGAGGGCTTCGGCGGGGGTGGCGTAGGCGAGGGTGGCGCGGGGGCGGGTGTTGAGTTTGGCGGCGATGGCGTCGAGGTCTGCCTGG